>SMEK01000229.1_pt1 | contig 23454 bp, 20 predicted proteins | sample 2456371 | NCBI WGS metagenome assembly SMEK01 (sample SAMN10132590, study PRJNA489261) | soil metagenome | isolation source: day1 antibiotic-loamy sand soil ammended with composted manure from dairy... | place: USA | collected 2015-04-01
GCGAAGATTGGAAGTTGATGTTGTACATTGTCCTGTGACAATGTTACAATGAGATCAAGCCTTGATGGAGGTTTTCAACGAGGTACTAGACTCGAGCAGTGAAGAGCCGCAATAATTCCATCGGCCAAGTTTCCAAGCCCTTACAAAATTGATAATTTAATTACCAAATTCATGATTCCTGTTCATCTTACCCTACAAGGACTATACTCTTATAAAGAAAGACAAGAGATCGACTTCCAACCATTGATAGCTGCTGGTCTTTTTGGGCTGTTTGGAGCGGTAGGCAGTGGAAAATCGTCCATTCTTGAAGCGATCATGTTGGCACTTTATAACAAAACAGAAAGGATCTCAAGTGGAAGGAATTACAATATTATGAACCTCCAAAGCAATGAGCTTTTCATTGACTTTATTTTTTATGCTGGGCCTGGCAACAGTAGTAAGTATAGGGCGACATATAGTAGCAAAAGAAATAGCAAAGACTTTAATGATGTAAAAGTAAGGGAGCGAAACTACTACAAATGGGAAAACAGCACGTGGACACCCTTGGAAAACATAGATAATGCCAAGGATATTTTAGGTATGAGTTATGATAATTTTATGAAAACGGTGATCATACCTCAAGGAAAGTTCCGTGACTTTATAGATCAAAGCCCATCTGCAAGAGCCCAAATGCTTAAAGATTTATTCCCATTAGAGCAGTTCGACCTTTTCAACAAAACTAGCAGATTACTTTCGCAGAACAAAGCAGATATACAGTCCATTGAAAAACTCCTAGAAGAAATAGGGGCGCCAGGCCAAGAAGACATCGCATTGCTGGAGAAAGAAATAGAGACCCTTGAACACCAAGAAGTAGAAAGTGGAAAAAAACTTGGCCTCCTCCGAAAAGAAGAAGAAAAGATGAGGGTGCTGGAAAAATTGTTTTCAACCTACTATGAAGTAGCAGACAAACTTCATCTATTAAAGTCAGAAGAAGAGCTCTTCAAAAACAAAACCATACAACTCCAGACCTACCACAAAGCCTATACCTACTTTAAAGAAAAGCTGACCGCCCTATCACAATGTATGGAGGAGCTGCAATACAAAAAGCAATTTCTTTTGAGCCTGACTGAACAAGCTAAAAAAGCAGACGGAGAACTGAATAGGAGCAAGGAGAAATTTATGGAAGCAAAAAATGGATGGGAGCAAATCGAAACAACAAAAAGCAAGTGCGAGGACCTCAAGGTAATTATAGAGATAAGCAAAATCAAACAAAAAGCAGGCAACCTTGAAGAAGCAGCAATCTCGACTAAAGCCGAAGTAGCAAAAATGCGGCAAAGCGTGGTGGATGTACAAAGTAAAATAGAAGCTGGCGAGGCAAAAATATTAACGTTAGAAGACAACCTGCAGGACGCAGAACAACTCAATGCCCTTCTTCATTGGCTGGAGCAGGAGGTAGCCCTCAAAAAAGAAACCGATGAATGCGACCAACAGTTGAATGAACTGGCCCAAAAGCAAACATCCTATAAGCACCAGCTCATCCGAACCATGGAGAAACACGGGATGCCTGGCAATAATGATCTGGATAAGGCTTTAGCCACCATTTCCAGAGAAAAGGCCATGCTGACACAGAAACTCCATCAGCTACAAGAGTCGCTCATGCCTCTTAAACTCAAGCATCAGCTCTCAGAATATGCATCAGCGCTACAAGATGATCAGCCTTGTCCTTTGTGCGGTGCACTTCACCACCCAGAGCCGGTTGTACATGGTACTGTCTCCCAAGAAATCCAAGAGGTAGAAGAGCATCTGACTAAAGTAAAAAACCAAGAAACAACACTTGCCACATTGGAAAAGGCGCTGCAAGATATAAGAGTGGATATGGTAGCCAATCGGGAAATGACCGAAAGAGTAATAACCACGGCCCAAAAGCTAAAAGTGAAAGCGCAAACCCATGCGAAAGCTAAACCAAACACCTCTTTACAATTTTCAGATATCGACCAGGTAAAAAAAGCACTGGAGGAAAAAGCGTCGAACAGGAAAGCTTTATTGCAAGCGAAAGAAGGGCGAGACAAGCTTAAAAAAACTTTGGCGGAAACTCAATTGCGACTAGACGAAAAGCAAAACCAGCTTCAAGATTTACTTCAACAGCAGGTAGGTGAGGCGGCAAGAATAAGCCAGCTCAAAGAGATGCTCAAAATATATGATTTTGTCAAATTCGAGATGCGGAGCGTTGAAGAACTTACGGCGAGCTTGGAGAGAGGCCAGAAATTGGTAGAAGAGACATATGCCAAATATGAAGAGGCTTCCAAGCTGCTCCAGACGAGCGAAGAGAATGCGAACAGGCTAAAAGGGCAATTAAGCGCTGAAGAAAATGCTTTAGAAGGCCTTTTGGAAAAGGTTAAGCGACAAGACGATGCCATACAGGCACTGTTGAAGGAAAAAGGTTTTCAATCCATAGCACAAGTACAAGACGTCCTGGCCATGAACCTAAATATAGAGTGGGAACAAAAAGAGATTGACCGGTACAAGCATGATTTGCTCAAAATAGAACAACAATACAATGCCCTTAAACTAGAGATCAACAATCGGATCTATAGTGCAGAAAAACATGCCGAAATAGCACAGGAGATATCCGACCTAGAAGAGGTTATCAAAACCACTCAATCGCAAATTTCTCTCAAGCGACATGAAATTGAAGCCATCTGCCACAAAATGAATAGGAGAAAAAGTTTGATGGAAGAGTTGGACAAACTAGAACTGCGGAAGCAAAACCTTTCAGAACTGTGCAACCTGTTTCGGGGCAATGGATTTATGAACTATGTTTCTTCGCTGTATCTGACCAACCTTTGTAAGGCCGCCAATGAGCGGTTTCTATTGCTTACAAAAAACAGCTTGAGCCTAGAACTGAATGAGCAGAATGAATTTATCGTAAGGGACTACCTCAACAACGGTAAAACTAGGTTGTTGAAGACACTTTCTGGAGGTCAAACGTTTCAGGCATCCTTATGCCTAGCACTGGCCCTTGCCGAGAATGTGAAGTCGTTGAACAAAGCTGATCAAAGCTTCTTCTTTCTGGACGAAGGGTTTGGTGCTTTGGACAAAGATGCCTTAAGGGTGGTATTGGACACACTTAGGACTTTAAGGAAAGAAAATAGAGCCGTCGGAATTATATCACACGTAGAAGAGCTTCAGCAAGAAATGGATATCTATATAAAAGTAGAAAACGATAGAGATCGCGGCAGCACCATAAGCTATAGCTGGCAGTAATCAAGATCGTCTAAGCACCCGAAGTTATTGGACCCTCTTTCAAGATTTACAATAAAGCCCTATTTTTGCAGATATTTCTGATTTTGATATGGCAGTTTCTTTAAGTAAGATTCAGGTAGTGGGCGACAAGGTTCTTATCAAGCCCAAGAAATTCTCTGAAAAAACTCAAACAGGGTTGTACTTACCTGCGGGGGTACAGGAGAAGGAAAGAGTACACAGTGGGTATGTGATGAAAGTAGGGCCAGGATATCCGATACCTGTTCACATAGAAGAGCCCGAACCCTGGAAGGAACAGGACGAAACCATTAGATATATTCCCTTGCAAGTGAAGGAGGGTGACTTAGCGATCTTTTTACAAAGAGATGCCTTCGAGGTCGTGTACCAAGGTGAAAAATACTTTATCGTGCCACAATCCTCTATCCTCATGCTGGAGAGAGAGGATGATTTTCATTAAGCTTGGGGGAAATACTACTCTTCAAGCTTTACGGTATTGTCCACCTCTTTCTTTAACGCTTCCACATAGGCATTGCCCAAAACAGTAATGATAGCTGTCCATACATCGGTTTCTACATTACCGATATTTCCAGTAATAGGGACACGAGAAGCCACCTGATCTTCAGACGGATTTTCCACTATTTTGGAAGTAAGCTCCGCTATTCCTTCCCATATTAGCTGAAACACGTTATCCTTGTCCTCCGAATCTTCTTCCAAATCCAAAACTTTCATGTCGATCATCATAGGTTTTACATACCCTTCAAAGTTCCCATCAAGCAATATCATTTCGCTATACAGATTAAAAGTGCCTTGCTCCACATCAAACTTGCCATAGGCCTTTATGAAGTCGTTGAGGGCCGGAAGGTTTACTTCCGTAAATTTTAGATCTGCATCAAAATCAGGGATCGGCTTTAAAATGTTCATTTCGGCTTCAAAATCTAGATGTCCTCCTCCAACCGAGGTTCCCGTAAGTCTTATTTTGGAGGGGAGTCTATCGTTATTATCCTGAGCATTGTTTAGGTTCATGGCAACAGCATTTACAGAATCTATGGCGACATCCACTTTCGGGTCAGCATGAAAATCCAAATAAGAAATCTTCCCCTTCACTATTTCAAACTTATTGATCTGAAGGGGCATCAATTCTTTTATCGGTTCGGTCCAGTCGGTTTCCTTTCCTGTTTGGGTTTCTTCTTCGGTAGGGCCGGCCACAAAATTCAGTTTTGGATATTCAAGCCGGATTTTACCGACTATCGCACCATCAAGCAATGCTTCCCATTCCACCGAGAGATCCATTTTGGGTATATCGATGAACGGCACCGGCACCTCTCCTTCTACCTTTTCCAACTTCATTTGATGGATCACGTAAGCACCGCGCCACAAAGAAATATCCACATCCTCTATCGACCCTTGGTATCCTTCAATATCGGCCAACACTTTATTCACATAACGAGTAACAAAATAAGGCAAGCATAATCGGGCCACTACTAAAATCACCAAAATGACAGTCACAATCGCCCATTTCTTGTTGATATGCATAGAATGAAAAAATTAATTTAAAAAACACATTCTATCTAAATACAATTTTGGAAGAAAGTTGTTTAACCCTCTAACGGCATTAATGTATGGCGGCTTACCCTTTAGGAAAACTATTGTTTCTACTAAATTTGGGTGGGGTGATAGGAAATAGATTGAGAGTGTTTTTGTGAGGCGGCATACATTTACAATGGCTATGTTAAACAAAACTTTTGCCGCTTTCCCATAAAACTTCTATCTTTATATACTTTTTTTGGGAACAATTTAAAAAAGCGGCGCAGGGGATTGGCTTCCAAAGATAAGCAATGGGATTGAGTATGAATTGTACAAAATATTAACATCGGTGTGGCTATAAACAATAAGAAAATTACGGACATAGTTGGCGAAAATTACGTGTTCGCGTCTGTACTATATTATTTTGGCATAAGGTTCTATGACTATTCTGAAAAAACCCTTGAGCAGGTATGTGAGGAAAAAGGCCTGAATATCCAAGCTGTCATTACCAGCTTAGAGTCGGTTTGTGAGGAAAAAGAAAATATGGACATTACCCTGTTCAGTTATCCCATAGACCTTATCATCGAGTATTTGAAGCACACGCATTATATCTTCATCAAGCAAAAACTGCCCTATATTGCCCGGTTGGTAGAAACACTTAAACCTACCCCAGGAAACGACCAATTGGTAGAAGATCTTAAGTTTGTGTTTCCTTTATTTGTCGAAGATTTCATTCACCATATATACGAAGAAGAAGACAGCCTTTTCCGCTACATAACCTTGTTGCGCAATGCCTTGCACCAACCCTTCAATCCTTCTAAGTTATTTTATGAAATGGAGAACTTTTCGCTGCAGGAGCATGCCATAGCCCACAGCCACCATGACGACGAAATGAAGGGAATAAGGAGCATCACCAACAACTATACTTTGCCTGCAGGAAAAAACCTTCACCTAAAGGTAGTCTATGAAGAACTCAAGGCTTTTGAAAAGCAGCTGGTTTCCCATGCTTGCATAGAAAACGAAATCCTTTTCCCCAAAGCTTTGGTCTTGGAAAAGGAAGTCAAGAAAGCTTTCAACGAGAAAATAAAGCTTAATTAAACCAAATGGGGAGAATCGTAGCGATTGATTATGGTACCAAAAGAGTAGGCATTGCAACAACAGATCCTCTTCAAATGATCGCCTCTCCGCTTGATACCGTGCATTCAAAAGACGTGATCAATTTCCTAAAGGAATATAATGCAAGGGAAGAAATAGAGGCGTTTGTAGTAGGCATGCCCAAAAACCTTCAGAATGAGGACACCAATGCAACTATTCACGTAAAACAGTTTGTTGTGGTATTGAAAAAGACATTTCCAGAAAAGGAAGTCCACCTGATGGATGAACGTTTCACCTCAAAAATGGCCTTACAGACGATGATCACGGGTGGTACAAAAAAGAAGGACAGGGCAAAAAAAGAAAACCTAGATAAAATTAGTGCAACCATTATTTTACAATCTTATTTAGCATCCAAATTATAGTATGATATATCCAATAGTAGCTTATGGCGATCCCATTTTAAAGAAAAAAGGGCAAAACATAGAAAAGGGATCTGTTGATGTGAAGAAACTGAGCGAGGACATGTTCGAAACCATGTACAATGCCAATGGTGTAGGTCTTGCCGCTCCTCAAATAGGCATGAGCCTACGGATGTTTGTCGTGGACGCAGGCTCCATGCAAGAAGATGAAGACGATGCACCACCCTATAAGCGCGTATTTATAAACCCAGAAATAGTGGAAGAAAAGGGTCCTGAATGGCTTTTCGAGGAGGGCTGCTTGAGTATTCCGGGTATTCGGGAGCAGATAGCCAGAAAAGACACATTGAAGATCAGATACTTCGATGAAAACTGGGAAGAGCACGAAGAAGAACTTGACGATATTTATGCTCGGATAGTACAGCATGAGTACGATCATATTGAAGGAGTGCTATTTACCGACCATCTTACATCCTTTAGAAAACGGCTGCTCAAGGGCAAACTGGCCTCCATTAGCAAAGGCAACGTTACGGCGGACTATCGAATGGCTTTCCCTGTAAAAAAATAACCTAGAAGAAAAGCCAGCTAAACACCGGTGTATGCAAGACCTGGCGATTACCATAGTGCAATCGACATTGTATTGGCAAGATGCTGAAGCTAACCTCGCCATGTTTGAAGAAAAAATATGGCAGATAAAAGGGCCCACGGACGTCATCGTTCTTCCTGAAATGTTCAATACAGGCTTCACCATGGCAACACATGCATGCGCTGAACACTCCAATGGGAGGACTTTCCGCTGGATGAAGCAGATGGCAGCCCAAACAGGCGCGGTCGTTATTGGAAGCTTTATCGTCAATGACCAAGGGGCTTTCTACAATAGGCTGTTTTGGGTAGAACCGGACGGTACTTTTGCCTACTATGATAAGCGGCATCTGTTCAGGATGGCTGAGGAACACCACCATTTCAATGCAGGCAACACCATGCTTATACGCAATTGGAAAGGGTGGAACATATGCCCCATGATATGTTACGACCTGCGATTTCCAGTATGGAGCCGAAATTACCTTATAGAAGGGCGGCCAGCGTACGACATGCTTATCTATATAGCCAATTGGCCCGATTCAAGAATCTCTGCATGGGAAAATTTACTGAAAGCGCGGGCTATCGAAAACCTTTCTTATGTCATAGGAGTAAATAGGGTGGGAAAAGACGGTAACAACATCCTATACAATGGCAGCTCAACCTTTATAGATCCAAAAGGCGGAGTACTCTGGGAAAAAAAGGAAAAGGAAACCATAAAAACATTGACTCTAGAGGCTAATACCCTCATTGCCTTCCGAGAGAAGTTTCCGGCGCTATTGGATGCGGATAGGTTTAAAATCCAATAATAATAGCATGACCCAGCAGCGTAGTCACAATACTCTTATCTTCATCACGGATATCCTAATGATGGCGTTGTTGTTGGTCAACCTGTCATTGATCGTCTTCGATTGGCTTTTTATGACCGCCATCGTAAAGCACCTTCTTTCTAACCACTTTCCTGGATTTTATGCCTATTATGACCTTCACATTCACCAGAACTTCCTTTCCATAGATTTGGTTTTCGTGGGGATATTTGTGATTGAGCTAATAGTTCGTTGGGGCATAGCCATAGCAAGAAGCACTTATAATCGCTGGTTCTTTTATCCTATTGCCCACTGGTATGATGTATTAGGTTGCATTCCTATAGCTTCTTTCCGATTTTTTAGGATCCTGAGGGTAATATCAATCCTTTACCGGCTGCAACGGCTGTCGATCATAGATTTGCGAAAAACATACCTTTTTAGGCTGATCAAGAAATACTACCAAATCATTATGGAGGAAATATCCGACAGTGTAATGATCAAATTCATTGAAGGCGTACAAAAAGAGTTGATGATGGAAAGTGCTGTCACGGACAAGATCATTGCAGAAGTGATAGCCCCTAGAAAGGGGATACTCATAGACTGGTTATCAGGCAGAATTGCCAAGGCCATTTCCGGCACATACGACGAATATCGAGATGAGATCCATATATACTTGGAGCATCTGGTAGGACAGGCGCTTAAAGGAAACAAGGAATTAAAATCGTTGAAGCAAGTGCCGGTAGTGGGCAATTTTATCAGCAAATCGCTGGAGAAGACCGTAACCGATGTGGCTTTGAGCAGTGTAAATGGCCTAATGAAAGATATGGCGGGCGGTGAGCATCATGCACTTTTTCATAACATAACCGAACATACCGTGGAGGGGCTGATGACTCAGGTAGAGCAAGATCACCTAAGTGCAGCTACAAGAGCTGTACTCATAGAGTCGCTGGAATTGATAAAACAACGGATCCAGGTACAGCAGTGGAAACTAAGGCCAGAAATTTGAGAACCACCATCTCTTTTAAAATCTTTTTCATTGCCACCCTCATTCTCCTATATCTTCCAATAATTTACCATCAGTATACTTCCTCAGATTTTTAATCTTTAAAAGTTTTTCATAATCTAGGACTTCTAATGATCAATATAGCATGAGAAGAACCTTTGCTGTTATATTTGTTTTTGTATGCTGCATTGTTTTGGTGTATTATTTCCAATTCACTGCTACAACTTCTCGCAATAATGCGCTTCAAGCTGTTCCTGACTCGGTTCTTTTTACTTCTGCTCCGGTGCTGAGCCCAGCACAGGCACTTTCTACTTTTCGATTGACGGACGGCTTTGAGATTGAACTAGTGGCGAGTGAGCCGTTGATTAAAAGTCCTATAGCCATGACTTTTGACAATCAAGGCCGGATCTGGGTAGTAGAGATGCAAAGCTACATGACCGACGCCGATGGGAGTGAAGAAGATGGAAAAGAAAGCCGGATCGTGATATTAGAAGATAATGACGGTGATGGCATTATGGATGAGGCCAAAGTTTTTCTGAACAGTCTTGGCATGCCTAGGGCCATTACGATGGTTGAGGGAGGTATCTTATATGCAGATCCGCCCAACTTGTGGTTTGTGGAAAACTTAAACGACACGCCTGGCAGAAAAATATTGATAGATTCTACCTATGCCGTAGGAGGTAATCCCGAACACCAGCCCAATGGGCTCATGAGAGGCATCGACAATTGGTATTATAATGCAAAATCCCGGACCCGTTATCGCTATATAAATAATGAATGGATAAAAGAAGATACAGAGTTTCGAGGCCAATGGGGAATTACGAAAGATGATTATGGACGCCTTTTCTATAATACAAATTCCAACCAGCTTAGAGGAGATTTGGTGCCTCCTAACAAATTGATGAGGCATCCTGATTTTAAAGAGGGATCAGGGATAAATGTAGAGTTTTCGTCCAATCAGCGTGTCTATCCTATACGTCCTACGCCTGGGGTCAACAGGGGATACCAAGATTGGGTACTAAACCAATCGGGCAGGTTAAATTATTTTACAGCTGCTTGTGGGCCGTTGATTTACAGGGGCACCAATTTCCCTGACGAGTATCGGGGAAATGCATTTGTTTGCGAGCCGGCAGGCAACCTCATTAAAAGGAATATTGTCAACGAAAATGGATTGTATGTAGAAGCTGTTCAAGCCTATGATGACATGGAGTTCCTAGCCTCTAAGGACGAGCGCTTCCGCCCCGTAAGTTTATATAATGGTCCGGACGGAAGTATGTATGTGGTAGATATGTACAAAGGCATTATACAGCATGAAGTTTATTTGACGGATTATCTTCGTGAACAAATAAAAAACCGGGGCCTTGAAAAACCACTAGGGCTAGGCAGGATATATAAGATAACGTATAAGGGAGCGTGGAAGGATCGATTGCTCAACACATTTCAGAGAAATGAGCAGCCCAACCTCGACAAAGCTAGCGACAGGGAATTGGTTGAGTACCTATCGCATCCCAACGGGTGGTGGAGAGACAACGCACAAAGGTTGTTGATAGAAAGAAATAATAAAGCAACAATCCCATCACTCATCGAAATCCTGAAATCTCGAAACAATAGCATCACCAAGCTCCATGCCCTTTGGACATTGGAAGGAATGAATGTTTTTACGCCTGAGGTCATTAAGCTTGGTCTCAGCACAAAAGATGAGAAAGTGGCAGCGGCAGCTTTGCGCATAGGAGAAAGAAATAGCGACAATAAAGATGCGGAGGCTACCTTAGCGATATATAAGGAAACGCTAAAAATAGACAGTGAAATCTTGCGACTACAGCTGGCGCTAAGCTTAGGTGAATTTATGGAAAGCAATCCGGAAACAGTTATGGATATGCTTGCTGCTATTGCCAAGGAACATGAGGATGAGCCGTTGATCGGAGAAGCGCTTAAAAGCAGCATTGTAGGCAGCGAACAAGTATTCTTAAATTTAATGAAAACCAGATCTCCAGAGAGCCAAATCATGATTGCATCGCTGTCTGAATCTCTTGAGAAAATCTCATTGAGAAATTCCTTAAGCAGCAAATCATTATCAACAGAAGAAAAACAGCAATATATTGTAGGAAAGCCCCTTTATGAAACGGCCTGTGCTAGCTGCCATGACTTAGACGGGCAAGGGTTAGTTCCCATCGCCCCGCCCCTTGTAGAATCAGAGTGGGTGGAAGGATCGGAAGAACGCCTTGTAATGGTTGTCTTACATGGATTGGAAGGGCCTATCACCGTAAAAGGGAAAGTATATAAAGCACCGGAAGTACAGCCCGTCATGCCGGGAATAAAATACAGCCAGGACTTCACTGATGAAAAAATTGCAGCCCTATTGACCTATATCCGCAATGCATGGACCAACGAAGCCACGGCAATCCACCCGGAAACAGTAAGCGCCATAAGAAAAGAGACAATGGACAGGAAAACGCCTTATAAGGAAGAAGAGTTAAGAGAGTTCTTCGAGGAGTGGAAGTAATGGAATGACAGTTCTAATACCTCTTATTTTTCTATTGCCATCACAAAACAATCACTTTAAACGTCTCCGTTTTACCCTTGCGGTTAATCGCTTTGACAAAATATATGCCCGCTGCCAATGCAACTGTATTATATTGAAAAATCTCGTCCTTATTAACAGTAAATGCTGGCCCGATTTGTTCCCCCAATGCATTGTAGAGCATTATCGATATATCCTCTTTCGCTTCTATTTTAAAGAATCCATCGGCAGGATTTGGATAAACCTGCATCAAGAGGCTCCAATCCGTATCAGGGTTTTGTACCCATTCGGAAGGCTGAAACAAAAACAGACCGCCCTGCTTGCTTCCGACTACCATAGTCGGGAGTTGCCCTTCGGATAGAACAGCAAAAGCAGGCCGTGCTTGCCTGCCCACTCGCATGGATGCTGTAAAGGATAAAACCGAATTCGAAACCGTGAGCGAATCGGTTTCAGCAAGGCCAGTATCGTGTTGGAATATGTCTTTGATCAGGTGCATTTTTCCAAATACATCAGATAGAATAAACTCTAGCTTGCCATCTCCATCAAAATCATGGCAGGCAAGGGTGAGATTCCGATTCTCAAATTTGTCTGTAAATCCGCCTAATGAATTATGCACAAGTGTATAACCTGGGGCTTGGCTGCTTCCCGAAAATGTATAATACTCCATTCTGCCCGAGCCTCTTAACAAAATAAGCTCTGCAAAACCATCACCATCTAGATCGGCCATCAAGGGTTTATCACTGACGGAAAGTGTAATAGGCAACGTTTTTATTGGCATATCGGAATTGATTTTTCCTTGTTCGGACAGCACGTAATACAAAGCGGTATTGTCTTGGTCGGTCGTGCCTGTAAAGTATAAATCAGCATATCCATCGCCATTGATATCCGCTATTCCAGGATAAAGATGGGTAAGTCCCAGTGGTGAAAGGTGGAGGAAATCATCTGTAAGGAGTGAAAATGCTGGATGAGTCTGTGATCCTACATTTTTATAATATGCCAAAGTTGCATAAAATCCCTCATCTCGCAGTACTCCTCGATGGCCAACAAGCAGATCAATCCTTCCGTCTTGATCAAGATCAACAAGCGCTGGTGCAGCATTTTCTCCACGATCGATCATTTTTCCTTGGAGGAAAGCCTTCTCCACAAGTTGAAAGTCAGGTTGGTTGTTGCTCCCTGTATTCTTATAAAACCAATTTGAAGCGCTCAGGTCAACCCCATATTGTACGCCGTCTGAAATATTGGGTGACACCATCAAATCCTTGACACCATCCTGGTCTACGTCCAAATAGTAGCCTGCGGGAAATAAAAAGTCAGGATAATTTTCTGGGGGAAAGTCTTCTTGAAAGGATTGGAAAGCCGCAACGCTGGGGCTTCCCACGTTTTCAAAATAGGCAAGATTATAACAACCTTCATCTCCAAAGATCATTTCCATATCGCCATCGCCATCCATGTCGAGCAGCAGCAATGCCTTGCCGCCTGCATGCATAATCATCTGATTTTTCGGCTGGCCTTTGCCAGTAATGGCCGCACAGCTAGTACCAATAGCATATACACCACAAGTACATTCTTCAAAGTCGCCCCATTTATTGGTGGTCCGCCTAAAGTTCAAACCACAGGCACCTTCATCTTCTATACTAAAGTTTTGGTGATACTCGATCGTCCCAGCACCGGCAAAATTAAATACCAATATATCCAAATCACCATCTCCATCTACATCCACAATCGCCGGTATATCGGAAACATTCACCTGAAGATTGACTTGGCCGGCGAAGCCTACAGTATAAATGGGATCGGCTACCAATTCCCATTTCAGCTTGCCATTCTGAACTACACCTTGATAAACCTTTATTCCAAATACACTGCTAGTAAAAAGATCCTTTTGCCCATCACAGTTATAGTCTGCAAAAACAAGCCAGTTGCTGATTTCTTTAGGGAAAATATGCGCATACTCTGGGCTGTAAACATAAGTGCCGCCCACATTGATAAAGCAGTTGATTTTGTTGCTAGTCCGGTCAAAGACCACAAGATCCTCCGCCCCGTCCAAGTTGATGTCTAAGCTTTGATATTGACTAGCATTTAGACCTCCCCCCCACGGCATGGCCAATTCCTGATCTCCCACTTTTACAGCGATCGATTGGTCAAACTTAAAATTGTATTGGCTCCAAGCAGGACAAACCACCAACAACCAAAGGCAAAAAGCACAAAACCAATCGGGTCGGTATCTTAATTGTTGGGCCATAGAGCAAAATATTCGCTTCGTAATTTACTAATTATTTTTTGGATGAAGTTTCAACGGTATTTTCCATAAATTTGAATGCTAGGAACAAAATCCGTCACTTTTTATCATGAACATAGAAGCACTCTATTCCCTATATCTTCGTCATCCGTCGGTCAGTACCGATACGCGTAAAATAAAAAATGGGGACATCTTTTTTGCTTTAAAAGGCCCTAATTTCAATGCAAATGCTTTTGCCGAGAAAGCCCTTGGTGCAGGAGCAGCTTACGCCATCATTGACGATGCAAATTATAAAACTAACGAGCAGTGTATCGTTGTTGGCAACGTACTACAAACACTACAGGCCCTGGCCCGACACCATCGGAGGCAGCATGACATACCCGTGATAGGAATAACCGGATCGAACGGCAAAACCACCACGAAGGAGTTGCTATGGCAGGTGCTCAACACCACCTATCGCACCCATGCCACCCAGGGAAACCTGAACAACCACATTGGTGTGCCACTCACCATATTATCATGGCCTAAAAACATTGAAGTCGCCATCGTTGAAATGGGCGCGAATAAAATCGGTGACATACAGGAATTGGTAGAAATTGCAGAACCTACCCATGGACTCATTACCAATATTGGTATGGCCCATACGCAAGGGTTTGGAAGCTTAGAGGGGGTAATTCGTGGGAAAAGCGAGCTGTATCTTCATTTGCTCAAGCATCGTGGAGAAGTCTTTATCAATAGTAAAAATGAGTTCCTCAGGAATATGGGGAAGCGTTTCCCTAATCCTCATTATTATCCTGGAAAGGGCGACTATTACCATTGTCGATTCATAAGTGCCTCTCCTTACGTTGTCGTAGAAGCAGAAGACGGCACCACGATCCATACGCACTTGGTCGGAGCCTACAATTTTGAGAATATTGCCGCTGCACTTTGTGTTGGGAAGTATTTGCATGTTCCGGCCGAAGCAGCCAACAAGGCCATTGCTGCTTACGTTCCCAGCAATAACCGATCACAGATCATAGAAAAAGGCTCCAACATCATAATCTTGGATGCTTACAATGCCAACCCTAATTCTATGGAAGCTGCATTGAATAATTTAATTTCCATCAATGCTGACCACAAGGCAGTTATATTAGGAGACATGAACGAACTGGGCGAATACAGTGATGACGCACATACCAAAATTGGTGCGATCGTCCATAATGCTAAGTTGGATAAGGTCATATTTTGTGGGAAGCATATAAAGGTTGCCTTAAAATCCTGTCCAGATGCCCATTATTTTGAAAACAAGGAGGATTTGATCACCTATTTAAAAGAGCATCCTTTTCAAGACACCACGCTGCTCATTAAAGCCTCCCGGGGAATTGGGCTAGAAACAATAGTAGACCAAATATCATAAAATAATGAATACCTATCATATTTTATCATTTTTAAGTGAGCTGGGAGCCAACAACAATAAAGAGTGGATGGATGCTAACCGTGGGGCATATTTACAAGCAAAAGCGGACTTTGAGGCACTGGTAAATGTGCTGCTGCAGAACTTACAAGCAATTGACCCTGGTCTTAATGGGTTAACCGCCAAGGATTGTATTTTTAGGATTAACCGTGACATTCGGTTTAGCAAAGACAAATCTCCCTATAAGCACAACTTTGGGGCAAGCATCGCGGAAGGTGGGAAGAAATCTTTGAATGCAGGATATTACTTACACATTCAACCAGGTGATGAGTCCTTCTTCGGAGGAGGACTTTACATGCCACCAGGAGCGCAATTGAAAAAGATACGGCAAGAGATTGATTATAATGCTCCCGAATTATTGAAAATCGTAACGGCTGAAGACTTTAAGCAAGCTTATGGAAGGATACAGGGAGAGAAACTCAGCAGAGCACCAAAAGGATATGACCCTCATCATCCTAATATCGAGTTTTTGAAATTAAAAAGCTATGTAGCATTGCATAAGTTATCGGACGATGATATCAAATCTCCTAAGCTTATAGATAATCTGACGCATAATTGTCAAGTTTTAAAGCCTTTCATAGACTTCTTAAACGTAGCTATTTCTTAATCAATAGGACATGTCGTTGCATCCAGAAAACAGAAACTTGAAAATCATAGAGACGGAAGATGGCTCCAGCTCACTCTATGTTCCCTCGCTCAATGAAACCTATCATTCCTTTCATGGCGCATTGGCCGAATCCCGCCATGTCTTTATCAAAGAAGGACTAGCGCATTGGCATAAAACATATGGTAAAACCTCTGCCAAAATATTAGAGCTAGGCTTTGGCACTGGCCTAAATACCATCCTTACTGTAGAATATGCACTTCGGCATTCTTTTCCTATCCATTACGATACCCTAGAAGCTTATCCCTTGGAAGCAAGTGTAGCAGAAAAACTGAACTACCCCAAGTTATTACAAGACGATGACCTTGCCACTATCTTCTCACATCTGCATGCTGCTCCCTGGAATGAACCAGTAAGCATCGATACATTTTTTACCCTCCACAAAAGGAATGTCATGGCTGAAGCATTTATAGCAGAAGCGTCCTGCTACGATGTCGTGTTTTTCGATGCCTTTGCCCCCAACAAACAAGCTGAATTGTGGACAGTGGAGATATTAGAAAAATTTTATAGAGCGCTTGCTCCAGAAGGTATATTGGTCACCTATTGTGCAAAAGGGCAGTTCAAAAGAGATTTGAAGGCAATAGGGTATGAAGTAGAAACGCTATCAGGACCTCCTGGAAAGAAAGAAATGGTAAGGGCCACGAAGACAAGAGAATAGTTCTTTGAAGTGTCAACAACCAGAATCCGTTAGCGATGACTTTTGTCGTAGGATATCACCGCTCGATATTACAAAGGTCGAACAAAACTATAGACCCTTTCTGGCGTGACGCAATAGTTCATCATTACATCATTGGGATCCGTATCGGGAATCGAGTGCACAGGAGGTTCCAGACAAAGGCCTACCTTTAATGCACCTGGCCGACACTTTTTCAAAAACCGATCATAGAAGCCCTTGCCATAACCTACACGGTGACCCGACTTGTCGAAAATAAGCAAGGGGATCAAAATTATGTCGATTTTGACATCATCGAAAGGAACGCCTTCAACAGGTTCTGGAATACCCCAACGATTGACCTCCAAAACAGTATTCTCCTGCAATAAATAACTTGTCATTTCTAATGTTTCCAAATTGCTCTTGGAAACTACCACCTTAAGCTTGGGATTTCTGCGTTTTAGAGCCTCTAAAATTGGATTCGTATTTATCTCATTTTTCCCTGATATCGGCAAAAAAGTGTGAATAGCTTCAACCCTGAAGTCGTGAAAATAGGCCAAAAAGAGATCTTTGATTTGTTCGTTCCTTAATACAAAGGAATTAGCGTCAAGTGCATTTCTTTTCGATAAATAGTGTTTTCTCAGTTCAGCCTTATTCATCGTCCATTATGATATTAAATTTAAAATCGAAAGGATCTAAATTTAATAATATAAATGAGATAATTTCTGGGCTATTGATATAAAAGTTCAATATATTCTCGCTTCTTTCTTGCAAGCCTCCACCTGGAAAGAGTTTGTCTTTCAAGCTTTCCAGTTGCTTTAGGGCTACTTCTTGATTCTTTTCTTCTGCCTTTTGCAGACGTTTGGAAATATTGTCCAAGCTTTTTAGTGCCTTAGTTGCTTCAGCTCCAACAAAACCCTCCAAGCTTTTGTCTTTTTTTGCTGCCCTTTCTTTAACCTTTTGAAATAGTGCTTCCAAGGCAGCCTTTTCCTCATCTAAGTGATAGCCATTCTCCGTGTTTTCGTCAATGTATTTTTGCTTTAGTTCATGATAGGGCATGAACAATTCTACTGGTGAAATTCCCAGCTTTTCAAGTTTATGGCAGCTGTTTTTATTAATAATCAAGGCAAAGTTACGCGGCATAAGCATCGGGAAAGGAGTATCATAGTGCTCGAACACGCCTTTTAGTTGAAGCCAATACGCCATTTCAGCAGGGCCTCCAATGTACGCCAAATTGGGCAGTACAATTTCTTCGTACAATGGCCTAAGCACAACGTTAGGACTGAATTTCTCGGGAGCACTATCGATCAAAGCTTCAAGCTCTTCTTTCGAAAATGACAGATCCGTATTCAAGACATCGAAACGCCCTTCATTTTCTACGACCCTTTCTCGCAAGCCATCTTCCATAAAGAAAAAATTGATCTCCCGAGGATAGATCTGACTTTTGTACTGGTTTTGAGCAAGCTCTTCATTACAAGCCGTCACAATTTCATTGGCGTGATGATGGAAAATATCGTCCTTGATCACATGTTTAAAGCTCCCTTTTAAATGAGGGTGGTCCGCATCAAGTACGATCAGGCCCTCGCCTCCAAAAAGTGCATGTACATAAGCCCTGGTTGCGTCAGCCAATGTGCCATGTTCTTTATAGGCCTTTTCAAATAAGGCCACTTTTTCGGGCAAAGCGTCCAAAAGTGCTTGGATTGAAGAAGTGTCAAATCTTCCAACGGGCCCTTGTTGGTCTGTTTCCCATTTGTAAGTTTTTCCAAACAAACTAAAATGGTTGATTTCTTCAAAATCATGATCTTCAGAAGCCATCCAATAAACAGGAACAAAATTGTACTCGGGATATTGCTCTGCCAAAATTTTGCATGTATTGATGGCCGTAACAATCTTGTAGATAAAATATAAAGGGCCAGTAAATATATTCAACTGATGCCCCGTGGTGATGGTAAACGTGTTAGGCTCCTTCAATCGCTTAATGTTATTCTCGACTGCTTGGTGTGCCGGAAGGTTCTTGTATTGCTCGGAGAGCACTGCGTGAAGCAATTCCCTTTTTCCTGGCTCAAAAGTGCGGTTGGTAATAACATCTTTGAATGAGCTGACTTGAGGAGTATATTGGTAAAAAGGAGTTAAAGTTGACTTCCCTTCAATATAATCCAAAAAAATAGGAGAGAAGTAGTTACTCATCTCTCCCAAATTTATTTTTTCTATTCGCATGATTCCATGATATTACATATCGGTGCCACAGAGTACCGACACAGCAATTTAAATAAGGTATTTTTATTTTGGTTCTCCAAATAAATCAAATTCTGAGGCTTCATTAATATAAATATTGACAAAATCACCGACCCTTAAATAATGTTTCTTTGCGTCTATGAGTACTTCATTATCTACTTCCGGTGAATCGAATTCAGTGCGGCCTACATAACTTCCCCCTTCTTTCCTATCGATCAATACTTTAAAGGTCTTCCCTACTTTGTGTTGATTAAGATCGTAAGAAATCTGACTTTGTAGTTCCATTACGGCATCTACCCTACTTTGTTTCAGCACTTGAGAAATGTCATCTTCCATACTGAAGGAATGCGTATTTTCCTCATGAGAATAGGCAAACACCCCCAACCGATCAAAACGATTCTTTTCAACAAAATCCATCATCTCATGAAAATCTTCTTCTGACTCTCCTGGATGTCCCGCAATCAAAGTAGTCCTAAGCGCTATACCCGGCACCTTGTCTCTTATAGTAGCTATGAGTGCGTCCGTTTTTTCTCGTGTAGTGCCCCTGCGCATCAATTGCAACATTTTGGTCGATCCATGTTGCAGCGGCATGTCCAGGTATTTGCAAATATTCGCTTTTCCGGCCATTACATCCAAAACATCTAAAGGAAAACCTGTTGGGAATGCATAATGCAGCCTGATCCATTCTATCCCTTCCACATCCGAAAGGCGATCCAGCAACTCTGCCAAGTTCCGCTTTTTGTACAGATCAAGTCCGTAGTAGGTAGAGTCCTGAGCGATCAACAGTATTTCCTTCGTTCCGTTCCTAGCCATATTTTTGGCTTCGGTTACTAGGTCCTCCATGGGTCTAGAAATGTGCTTTCCACGCATCAGTGGAATAGCGCAAAATGAACATGGACGATCGCAGCCTTCAGATATCTTCATATAAGCGTAATGCCTGGAAGTTGTGGTGATACGCTCACCCACCAACTCATGCTTATAATCAGCCTTAAATTTCTTCAATAGCAAGGGAAGCTCCATTGTACCAAAGTAGGCATCTACATTGGGTATTTCCCTTTCCAAGTCATCTTTATAGCGGTGTGAAAGACAGCCTGTTACGTATAGTTTGTCTATAAGGCCTTGCTCTTTGGCATCCGCATAGCGGAGGATAGTATCTATAGATTCCTGTTTAGCATTGTCAATAAACCCACACGTATTGATAATGACAACATTGGCGTCGTCTTTTGGAGATTCATGGTGAGCATTTATATTGTTACCTTTAAGCTGGGTAAGGATCATTTCAGAATCAACGAGATTTTTTGAACAGCCTAGGGTAACGATATTAACTTTATCTTTTTTAAGTCCTTTAGTTTTCAAGAGGAATGTTTTAGAATTTTAGACTTGCAAAGCTAACAATTTTTGAAATCTAAAGTTCCTGTTGTTTTACTCATCTACCAAGTAAAAGGTTGGGAAAACAAAAGTACTGGGAAAGACTAAACCATTTTTTTTAAATACCTTTACACTTCTGTATGTTTGATCTACAAACAAAAACTCTATTGTGAAGGGACACTGTTTCTTGTATTATTTCATTTTTATCGTACTTATAGGCGCTACTGCATGCTCTGAGGGTTCAGATTGTTATAGCGAGAACACCTCAATTATTTCAATGAATTTTTTCAAGCGCAATACGCTCGATCCGGATACATCTTTTTATGAGCCAGATACTTTGGTAGTTAGTCGCGTGTATGCCATAGACAATCAAGACAGCCTGATCATGGAAAACGACACCATATTCGGGACTTTGGTACTTCCTGTAAACCCCCAAAACAATACTACAGCCTATAGAATTGGAAGACATAATTTAACGGTACGATACGATATACAGCAACGAATCATGTCGCCAGACTGTGGCGTTGAGCAGATATTTTCCAATTTGGACACGGTGACCTATTCGTTCGACTCACTCGTAATCAAATCCCGAACCTTAGACAGAAATGAGATTAATTTCGAGATATACACTTTTTAGCACTATATTCTTTGTTCTTGCATCATTGCAGATGAGTCCACTGACCGCACAAAGCCAGTATTTTCCTACAGCTGTTCGTGTCGGAACGGATGTCTTGGGATTGGGTCAAACCATATTTGGCGATAGCAGGCAGCGGGTCGAAGTCAATGGCGACCTGGCTATTGACAAGTATTTTTTGGCCTTAGATATGGGCATAGACAATCTAGACCTTCAAAAGGAAACATTCTCATATTCCAGTGAAGGCTACTACTTCAGGACGGGCATCGATGTCAATTTCATGCCTAAAGACGAGGATCATAATGCCCTATTTTTTGGGGTGCGATATGCCAGAAGCTACTTTCAAGACAACCTTCAATGGCAAGCAGAAAACCCTTATTATCCCATTTCATCCATATCCTCTGGCAATGAATCCCTCCGAGGAAGTTGGGCAGAGCTAGTGGGAGGTATGAAAGTAAATGTATGGAAAAACTTGTTTGTAGGCTATACTGTAAGATTTAAGTTTTTAAGGTCAGTAAAAGGAGAGGACATTTTAATTCCTTATGAGATGCCAGGCTATGGTCGGTTCGAAAGCAAAAACAGGATAGGCTTCAACTATCAGATACATTGGAGAATTCCTTTAAGGGATAAAATGGCCAACATTAGTCAGCCATCTGTAGATTAAGGTAACAATCCGAGTTCAAATTTTTGACATTTGTTTCTATTGTTTCAAGCCAAAAGGAAATGCTTAAGGGATTATTATTGGATCTTTTTTATAGTCGTCTACACTGAGCTCAACAGTGCCAAATCATATCCACTCAAAGGAAAAATCGAAGTCGAACTCAGGTTAATACTCGTTCAAAGGTTGATTTTCGTTGAACAATGAGTCATCTTCGGTTTCAATATCCCCTGTGCCAATAGCTTCACCACCAACACTTTCTTCTCCCTGCACATCTGCATCATAGCCAGATTCCGGTCCACCGATTTCATCATTTATGCTCGAGCCTCTGCTCTCTTCAGCGTTTCGATTGTTTTGATTGCCTTGGCAAGCAGCCAATATAAAACCAAACATCATCATTCCGTATAAAAATAGCTTTTTCATAGGACCTCCTTTAGATAGTTAAAAAATATACCAACCTATCTAACCCCTTATGAATAAAAGTGTTCAAGATTAATGTGCTAATTCTGAATGGATAATGATGGATAGAGATTTTTTGGTCAAACCATGTAAAACCTCTAAAAGATTAAGACCGTACATACCTGTCCATTTCCTTAAAAAAGAGAATAGCAAAACCAATTATGAGACCCCCAGCCAAACCTGTTACCAGGCAGATAATCCAAGATGGGCTTGAGGGTTTGGCGTATGGTGTAAAACCCTGCACCACTTGAAAGCTGTCTATCAAAGCTAATTTCGCTGTATATTCTTGCTGCTTTTCAACCATTTTCAGTGCCTGCTCATAAAGATTGGAGGGTTCCATCAGCACCACATTTGAGCTTGTTGCACTCAAGGGCACACTTTGGCCAATCTTCTGCTTCACCGAATCGATTTGCGCAATTTCTTTGTTTATTCTTGCAATAAGTGTCTTCAACCCCTCCTCTTTCAAAGTCACCCTTTTTTGAACGAACTCATTATTTTGAAGAAAATTAACAATCCCCTCCTGCAATTGGGGAAGGATATCATTATCGGTTACAGTAGCCGTCACTTCAAAATAATTCACCGGCTCTTTATTGTCACTCTCCTTTTCAAATATGCTTTTTACCGCTATACTTTTAATCTTAGCAGCCGTTTCTTTATCCACTCCCAATCTCGCAGCTAATACAGAAATATTTCCTTCCATTATGAGAAGCTCAACTGGACCTAACAAAGCCTTAACATTAGCCAATACCAGCACCTCAGAACTGAGTACCATACTGCTCTTATAAGTAATACTTGAATTAAAGAAGTAAGATAGTCCCAAGATAGCACCGAGCAATACAGAAAGGATTATTGTTTTTGTTCCTCTAGATAAGATGTTAATGATTTTTTTTAATAGATCTTTAAGGTCTATCTCGTCGTCGTTAGATTGAGAGAGATTAGTATTCATAAAAAGGAGAATGGTTAATGTGCAAATATATAAATTATTATATGCGATGCAATATTTGAAAAGCGGAGGAGATAGGTTACAAGGTTTTAACTTAATAGAAAAGCTACATATTTAAATCATGTTTCTAAAAGATAGAATCTATAAAGTTATTAGCTTTGTTCAATTGTATTACTATAAGTGATTCATTCATTGGTTGAATCTTTATTTTATTTTCAACACATGTGCTAAGTGTGCAATCTAGTAACTATACTTATGTTGAAACTTACTTATATAAGAGCAAAAATGTTACGAGGCTTGTATTTTAAAACATTTAAGTAGGTATCCTTTATAGATAAGCTATTTTTGAGAAATTATACAGTTTTAAAATTGAGTAAACTAGAGCTAATTTATAGCCGAAGCGAATTGTTATATAATTCACATGATATTCCTAAGCCAGTTTCGTCAGATCAAAGGTCAATATAAAGAATGAAGTAATCCCATATTATGAAGGAACTATATATATATATCACGACCTTAGGGGGTTAACTAGTTTATTTGGGATTACTTTTTAAATTTCGTCTTGTTTAAACAATCTTAATTATCTAATGAAGTTTTCAAACAAACAAGTATTAATCACAGGTGCAGCTGGTTTTATCGGTTTTCACCTCTCTAAAAAGTTAGCAACATTAGGATTTGTTGTCACTGGCTTAGACAATCTAAATGACTATTACTCAGTTAAATTAAAGGAAGACAGAATAGAAATTTTAAGTAAGTTCCCCAACTTTCATTTTTTAAAAGCAGATTTGTGTAATAAAGAATCGTTAATTGAAATTTTTCGTAGTGAAAAATTTGACTATGTTGTAAACTTAGCTGCTCAACCAGGAGTAAGATACTCATTAGAAAATCCTGATGCTTATATAAATAGTAATATCATTGGTTTTCAAAACCTTTTAGAAGCTTGTAGGAAGTTCCCGGTAAAGCATCTG
>SMEK01000231.1_pt1 | contig 23410 bp, 20 predicted proteins | sample 2456371 | NCBI WGS metagenome assembly SMEK01 (sample SAMN10132590, study PRJNA489261) | soil metagenome | isolation source: day1 antibiotic-loamy sand soil ammended with composted manure from dairy... | place: USA | collected 2015-04-01
CGCGCTGCTGCCCGCGCCACTCCCTCCCAGCGGCGCGCGGCCACCCACCCGCGGTGTTCCCGGAACCTCCTCCCTTCCGGGAACACCGCTCCTCCCTGCGGCCCGCACAGGGCCGACCGCTATCCTCACCTCACGTGACCGAGTCTGAGCTGGTATTCCTCGCCGCGGCCGGAACCGCAGTGCTGATCGGCACCGTTGTGCAGAGCAGTGTCGGGCTGGGCCTGGGGCTGACCGCGGCACCTGTCGTCGCGATGCTGGACCCCACACTGATGCCCGGCACCCTGCTGGTCCTCACCGCGGTGCTGCCCCTGTTCACCGTCGGTGCCGAGTGGCGCCACGCCGACCTGCGCGGCATCTCCTGGGCTCTCGCTGGACGGCTGGTAGGGACGGTCGGCGGCGTGTGGGTCGTCGCCCTCGCCACACCCGACACCCTCGGCCTGTGGGTGGGGGTCGGCGTCCTCCTCGCGGTGGCCGCGAGCCTCACCACACTCCGGCTGCGCCCCACCCCCGCCACGCTCAGCGTGGCCGGAGTGATCTCCGGGGTCATGGGCACCGCGACCTCGATCGGCGGCCCGCCCGTCGCCCTCGTGTACCAGCACGAGGAAGGCCCGCGGATCCGTGCCACCCTGGGCACCTACTTCTTTGTCGGCGTCCTGCTCTCCCTAGCCGCGTTGGCGGTAGGCGGCCAGCTCGGGCTGCGCGAAGTGGCGACGGGAGCCGCCCTCATCCCCTTCCTCGTAGCCGGGTTCCTGCTGTCCCGGCCGCTGCGAAGCATGCTCGGCGGACAGCGGCTGCGGATCGCGCTCCTGGCCGTGGTCGCGGTCTCGGGAAGCACCCTCGTCCTGCGGGCCCTAGTCTGAGAAAACCCCGACCGGAGCGGAGCCGAGGAGGAAGCACACCCATGCGGAAGCCGCGGCGCGGCCCCGACGCAGCGGAACTCGCGGCGGCCCGTGCCACAACCGTCCCCGACGTTATCGGCCCCGGCCTCACCATCCTGTTCTGCGGGATCAACCCGGGGCTGTATTCGGCCTGGAGCGGGCACCATTTCGCCCGGCCCGGCAACCGGTTCTGGCCCGCCTTGCACGCCGCCTCGCTCACCCCCCGCCTCCTGCGGCCCGCCGAACAGCACCTGCTCCTTGACCTAGGCTTAGGGGTGACCAACCTCGTGGACCGGGCTACCGCGCGGGCCGATGAGCTGACCGCAGCGGAACTGCAGGCGGGCGGGCAGGCCCTGGCCGCGAAACTCCGGGCCTACCGGCCCCGGCTGCTCGCCGTGCTCGGCGTCACCGCCTACCGGAAAGCGTTCGCGCGGCCCCGGGCCCGTATCGGTCCGCAACCCCCCGAGGACGCGATCGAAGGAGTCCCCGTGTGGGTCCTGCCCAACCCCAGCGGGCTCAACGCCCACTGGACGACCCAGGGCATCGCCGAAGAACTGCGTCGCATGTGTGCGGCCCACGGAATCGAGGCCGGTGCCCCCGCCTCCCACCGGACCGCGCAACAGACCGCTGCCTCAATCCCGCCGCGTGGTGGATCAGCATAAGCTGTGTGCCTATGGTGGTGCCGGTTGATCGTGGTTCGTCCGGTTCCCACTACCGAGCCGTCGGGGAATCGGACACCGTGTCGGCCGTGTCCACTTCCACCTTCGGTCCGTTTTCCGTCTGCTCGGGAAACGTCCGTGGTCCGGCGGCCGACCTGATGTCTTGCATACGAGGGGAATGACGAGAGTGACGCTGCTCGACTCGGTGCACAATCCAGACGACCTGAAAAAACTCCCCGACTCCCAGCTTCCCCAATTGGCGGCGGAAATCCGGGAGTTCCTCATTTCCCAGGTCGCCCGAACCGGTGGTCACCTCGGCCCCAACCTGGGTGTCGTCGAACTCACCATCGCCTTGCACCGCGTGTTTGACTCGCCGCGCGATCCCATCCTGTTCGACACCGGCCACCAGGCGTACGTCCATAAGATCCTGACCGGCCGGAAAGACTTCTCTAAACTGCGGAAAGAGGGCGGCCTCTCCGGATATCCGTCCCGCGCCGAGTCCGAGCACGACTTTATTGAGAATTCGCACGCCTCCACCGCACTGTCCTACGCTGATGGGCTCGCCCGCGCCTACGAACTGCAGGGGATCACCGACCGCACCGTGGTCGCCCTGGTCGGCGACGGCGCGCTCACCGGCGGAATGGCGTGGGAAGCGCTCAACAATATCGCCGAAGGGAAAAACCGCCGGATCGTCATCGTCGTCAACGACAACGGCCGCTCCTACTCGCCGACGATCGGCGGGCTCGCCGAGCATTTCGCCAACCTGCGTATGACGCGCGGCTACGAGCAGATGCTGGCGACCGCGAAGAACGCGATCAACCGGGCGCCGGTGGTCGGCCCGCCGCTGTACGACGCGCTGCACGCGTTCAAGAAAGGCCTCAAGGACGCTATTCAGCCGCAGATGATGTTCGAAGACCTGGGGCTGAAGTACGTCGGGCCGATCGACGGGCACGACGTGGCAGCGGTGGAGCGGGCGCTGCGCCGGGCCCGCGATTTCGGGGCGCCGGTCATCGTGCACGTCCTCACCCAGAAGGGCAAGGGGTACGCGCCCGCGGAGAACCACGACGAAGACCAGTTCCACGCCCTCGGCGCGTTCGACGTGGCCACGGGACGCCCGCAGTCCACGCCGGGCCTGAAGTGGACGTCGGTGTTCAGCGACGAGATGGTGCGGATCGGCGCGGAACGCGAAGACGTGGTCGCGATCACCGCGGCCATGCTGCACCCCACCGGCCTCGCCGCCTTCGCCGAGGCCTACCCCGACCGGGTCTTCGACGTGGGCATCGCGGAACAGCACGCTGCGACGTGCGCAGCCGGGCTGGCCATGGGTGGCCTCCACCCGGTCGTCGCGGTCTACGCCACGTTCCTCAACCGCTGTTTTGACCAGGTCCTCATGGATGTGGCGCTGCACCGCCAGCCGGTCACGTTCGCGCTCGACCGGGCGGGCATCACGGGAGACGACGGTGCGAGCCACAACGGGATGTGGGACCTGTCCATCCTGCAAGTCGTCCCCAACCTGAGCATCGCGGTGCCGCGCGACGCGGTGCGGCTGCGGGAACTGCTGCGCGAGGCGATCTCCATCGACGACGGGCCCACCGTGGTGCGTTACCCCAAGGGCGTGGTGCCCCCCGCCATCCCCGCGGTCGACCAGATCGGCGGGATGGACGTGCTGCGGCGTCCTGCGAGCGGCACCGAGGCCCCGGACTTGCTGCTGGTCGCGGTCGGGCCCATGGCGCAGACGTGCTGCGAGGTCGCCGACCGGCTGGCCGACCAGGGGATCGGGGTGACCGTCGTGGACCCGCGCTGGGTCAAACCGTTGGACCCGGCGTTGGTGTCGGAAGCCGCCCGGCACAGCGTGGTCGCCGTAGTCGAGGACAACGGCCGGGTGGGCGCGGTCGGTGACGCGGTGGCCCGCGCCCTGCGCGACGCCGACCTCGACATTCCGGTGCGCACGTTCGGGATCGAGCAGCGCTTCCTGGAGCACGCCAAACGCGACCGTATCCTCGCCCAGATGGGGTTGGACGCGCAGGGACTAGCGCGCAAACTCACCGAGATCGTGGCCCAGCGCGCGGAGCAGTCCCTGGAGGACGAGCCGGCGTCCTGACCGGAGAATACGGGCTTTGCCCGCTGGGGAGCACCATCGTTGGTGGCGCTCCCCAGCGGGTAGCGGTCCTGGGAAGGTGAAAGATCGGAGGATGACGATGGCTCACCGTCCCGTAGGACCGGACTCCCCCTACCAGCGGGGAGTGAACTACGCCGAGATCTACCTGGCGGACGACGCCCACCAGGATCCCGACGAAGTCGAGCAGTTGCGCAAGGCCCTTGCCACGCGCAACACGCAAGAGCTGCGGATTCCCGGCATCCTCGACTGCTTTGCGGCCAGCGGCCACCCCGACCACCCGTCCATCGTCGACCCGGAAGACGACTTCTGGCAGGGTTTCCTCGACCGGGTCGACCAGCGGATACCGCGCTGAAGAGCCGGGCTGCCGAAAAGAATCCGAGAGTTACGGTGCGTGCCTGACGGGAACCGCAGGGCGCTCCCTGCGCTCGAAACCGCAATATCGCATGCGTCACAATGGGCGCATGAGCACTCCCGACCCGTTGCGGGTAGCCGTGATCGGCTCCGGCCCCGCAGGAATCTACACCGCCGAGGCGCTGACCCGGCAGTCCCGCGAGCCGGTGGCCGTGGACGTGCTGGACCGCCTACCGACCCCCTACGGCCTGGTCCGTTACGGTGTCGCCCCCGACCACACGTCAATCAAGCGGGTGGCGCACACTCTGGCTCGTGTCCTGGAACATCCCGACGTCCGCTTCCTGGGCGGTGTGGAGTACGGTACCGACCTCACCCGGGCTGACCTCGCGCGTGCCTACCACGCGGTCGTCTACGCCACGGGGGCGAGCGTGGACCGCCGAATGGGGATTCCCGGCGAGGACCTGTCCGGCAGTGTCGCTGCCACCGACTTCGTGAACTGGTACAGCGGCCACCCCGACCTCGAAGTGACCCGGTTCGTCCTCGACGCGGAAGAGGTCGCCGTGGTCGGCGCGGGCAACGTTGCCCTCGACGTGGCACGCATCCTGGTCCGCAGCGTCGACGAACTCCGCCAGACCGACATCCCTGAACCCGTGCTGCAGGTGCTGGCCGCCAGCAAGGTGCGCTGCGTGCACATAGTCGCCCGGCGCGGCCCTCTCCAGGCCAAGTTCTCCGCGAACGAACTGCGGGAGCTGGGCAAGCTCACGGACGTCGACGTCACAGTGGACCCCGCTGTCGTCGACCTCGACCCCAACAGCGAAGAAGTGGCGACCGCGGCCCGCGCGGCCCGCACCAACCTGCGCACTCTTGCGGAGTGGGCGCAACGCCCCGGCGGTGGCACGGGACGCCGGGTCGAACTGCACTTCTGGCGTAAACCCGTCGCCGTGGTGGGCGACACCCGAGTCGAAGGACTGGAGGTGGAGCACACCGCGCTCGACGCTGATGGGCGGCTGGTCGGCACCGGACAGCGAGAAGTCCTGCCGGTGGGCATGGTGGTGCGGTCGGTGGGCTATGCCAGCTCCCCCCTCCCCGACCTGCCTTTCGACGAGACCACCCGCACCCTGCCGCATGAGGACGGCCGGGTGGTGGACGAGCAGCGCACCCCGCTGCTCGGCGAATACGTGGCGGGCTGGCTCAAGCGCGGCGCGACCGGCGTGATCGGCACCAACAAGTCGGATGCTGCCGCCACTGTCCGCTCCCTGCTCGACGACGCCCCGAAGCTCCGCACCTCCCGGGTCCCGACGACCACCATCGACGACCTGCTCAAAGAGAAAGGGGTGACGGCCAGCAGCTACGCTGACTGGCTGGCTATCGACGCGGCCGAAGCGGCCCTGGCAGCGGAGCTGTCCCGCGGGGAGCGGGTCAAGCTGAGCGGCTGGGCGGAGCTGCGCCGCGTGCTGGCGGAACGCAACTGACCCTGCCGAGCCAGTAGTGCCCGGTGGTCTCCGGACGACCGGGGTGCCCGGGGAGGCCGCAGCGCACCGGAGAGCGGGCGGTCTCCCCGGGGCGTGCTGCGCTGGCCGCAACTGGACGGGGTAGAGCACCGCGCCCCGGGGCGGCCTGGCACTGGGGCATGCTTTCGGGCAGGGGAGCGGGCAGGCTAGCGGACCAAGCGGTCTTCGGCCGCGAAAGTGTTGCACGCCGCCATGGTCTCCGCGGTGGCTCCGGCGTTGAACCAGTGGACGCGGTTGTCGGCACTGCCGTGGGTGTCGCTGTCCCCCGTGCCTTCGTTGAAGTTGCGGTTGACGAACGCCACGTCGGCGTGGTCGTGGCCGGCGATAGCGGCAACCCCGGTCCCTGCCAGGCATTCGGCTTGCAGTTCGATCTGCCGTCCCAACTGGAGTTCTTGGCGCGTGGACTTGGCATCAAGCTGCAGGGTGTAGGCCGCGTCAAGAAGACCGGTCTCCCCTTGGAGGTGGTGCCCGTATTCGTGGGCGACCAGGGCAAACCAGATGCGCTTGTCGTCCATGCCCGGGTACCGCAGGAGTTTCCGCACGTTGGGCACGAGGATGGTGATGCTCAGCTCGTGCTCCAAGTAGTAGGCGAGGGTGACTCCTTCTTCCTCGGACTCGTCGCGCAGCTCCGCGGGGATCTCGTCGAGGATCACGTAGTGCGGCTCCTGCGGGCGCAGCCCGAGCTCTTCTAGCGGGGAGAGCCACATCGCGTTGAGGCAGGGGCCGATCACCTCGGTGAACTCCTCCCACCCCGCCACCGTGGCGGCGTTGAACTCGGGGATCTCGCATGCCACGGCGCCGGGGGCGGGCAGGGCATAGAAGGGGTGGTCGGCGACGTCGACCGGGATGGCTCCGGCGGTGTGGAACCAGGAGTCTGCGTAGCGGACATCCCGGTGCGGCTTACCGGACGCGTGGACTGTGCCGCCGCGCAGCGTCGCCGCTGTCATCACGGCACACAGCACGAGGCAGAGCGCGGCAACGAACGCGGTTCCCATCGCAGCCAGCCAGAGCCGCACATCACCCTGCCGCGGGGGCGGGGCGAGAGGAGGGTGCTGCTCCCAGGCGCCGAAGGCGCCGTCGAACGCGGCGGGGGCAGAGAACTGGGGAGTGACGTGGGCCGCGGTCAGCTCCTGCCGGTACTGGGGGGAGGGCGGCGGGGCCTCTGGCGGGTTGGGGGGCAGCGGGCGGAAACTTGGGGGCGGGGGCCCGGCGGGCGTCCAGGAAGCCGGGAGAGGGCTCGCATCCGCGCGCGGTTCCGCGGCTCCCGTCCCCGGAAGCGGGGGTACGGGGCTGCTGTGCTGCGTCACCGAAGGCGGGATTGGAGTGTCGTCCTGAGAAGAAGCCTGAGGGGTCGGATCCGGGGCGGCAGCGCCGCCGCGAGGCGTCTCCACGGGGGGTCCTTCGTCGTCGGGGGTGGACAGCGGAGAAGCCCACACTATTCGGACATCCTGCTCAACGGCGAGCGAGCAGGGTGTTCCGGGCGGGCACTTCTGTGAGACGTTGCGGGGTGCCAGCCGGTTCCGGTCAGGAGTGCGGCGCCCGGTAGCGGACCCCGATCGACGTCAGCACATCGCAGAGCTCCGCTTCGAACAGCGGTTCCAGGTCGCCGACGGTGAACGGCATGCTGCGGAAGACTTCCATGCAGACCAGTCCGTAGAGCCGGACCCAGCATGCGGTGAGGACGCGCAGCGCCCCCTCGGTGGCGTTCGCCCCGGCAAACCCGGCGTCACGTGCGAAGAGGTGCAGTTGCGCGCGGAGCTCGGGGGAGAAAGACGCGGTGTCGGGGAGCGGTACCCGCCCCTCTTCGAGCAGCCGGTTGAAAAGGGAGAGGAAGATCGCGGCGAACCGCTGCTTTTCGTGTTGCAGCGCGGCGCAGTGCGGTTCGGTGGTCGTAAACGGTTCGTCGCGGGGCCCGAAAAGCAGGATGAACTCGGCCCGGTTGGCGAGTGCCCAGGAACGGAAGGCCCGCAGTGCGGCGAGCAGGCGGCCGTCGACGTCGTCGGCGGGGAGGCGTCCGCTGGCGTCGGTGATCTGCGCGCTGAGTTCGGCGAAGAACTCGGCACGGAGAGCGAGCAGCAGGTCGTCGAGGCTGGAGAAGTACCGGTAGAGGGCGGGAGCGGTCATGCCCATCTCCCGGGCGATCGCGCGCAGCGAGACCCCGCCGGGGCCGTGCGCGCTGAGCAGGTTGCGGGCGATTGTTTTGATCTCCGCCAGCGTGGCTGCGCGGATCCGCATCCGCCGAGACATGGGAACGGACGCGGCCCCGGTCTCGCACCTCGCGGGGAAGGTCGTGTCTTTAGGCACGGAAAGTCCTTCGCGGTGGGATTTGTGGCTGGTGGAAAGGTCCCTGTACAGTAAGCGCCGTACTTTATGGTTAACGGTGTTTGCTAACGTTACCGCCATTTATCACAAATGAACACCCGAGGGAGACATTCATGTTCTCTGCGCTCGGCCGGTTCGCCTACCGGTGTCGGGCTTGGGTGCTCCTAGGCACGGCGGCGTTCGTCGTGTTCGCGCTCGGCTGGGGCACCGGGCTGTTCGACGCAGTCAGCGACGGGGGCTTCGAAGACCCTGAGGCAGAGTCCACCCGAGCCGCCGAGGTGATCGAGGAGAGGCTCGGCCACGACGGGGTGGACGTGGTAGCCGTCTACCGCAGCGACGAGCTGACCTTCGACAACCCCACATTCGCCAAGGCGGTGCAGCGAGCCGTCAGCGAACTCCCTGACGAGTACGTGGTCTCGGCCACCACCTACCTGGACGACGGGCTCAGCGACCTCGAACGGGGCGTGCTCATCTCCGAAGACCGCCACGCGGTGTACGTGCCCATCACTCTCGCCGGGGACGACGCGGTGGAGCGGATGGAGTCCTTCCGGCAGATCGCCCGCGACCTGGACGCCGGACCGCTGGACACCTACGTGGGCGGTCCGATAGCGATCCAGAACGAACTGTCCGAGCAGGCCCGGACCGATGTGGTCCGCGCCGAGCTCATCTCCCTGCCGCTGGTGCTCGTCCTGCTCGTCGCTATTTTCGGCGGTGTGGTCGCCGCATTGATGCCGCTGGCCGTGGGCGGTCTGGCGATCCTCGGCGCCCTGGTTCTGCTGCGCGCCCTCACCTACGTCACCGAGGTGTCCGCGTTCGCCGTCAACGTCGCCAGCATCCTCGGCCTGGGCCTAGCCATCGACTACGGTCTGTTCCTCGTCAACCGGTTCCGCGAAGAGATGCGCCGCACCGGGCAGGTCACCAGCGCCCTGCCCGCCACCCTGGCCACGGCGGGGCGGACCGTCGCCTTCTCCGGGATTACCGTCCTCATCGCTTTTGCCGGGCTGCTGTTCTTCCCGCAACCCATCCTGGGATCGATCGGCTTGGGCGGGATCGCTGTCGTCCTGTTCGACCTCGTGGCCGCGCTCGTCGTCCTCCCCGCTCTGCTCGCCGTGGTCGGCCCGCGCATCGACGCGCTGCGGCTGCCCATCCGCGTGCGGCGCAGCTCCGGCACGGACGTCGACGACCGGGTAGGCGGCTGGTCGCGGCTGGCCCACAGCGTGATGCGCCGTCCCATCCTCTACCTGGTCACGGTCGCTGCCGTGCTCGTCACGTTCGCGTCGGCGCTGGCCTCTCTCAACGTCGGCTCCACCGACCAGCGCTACCTGCCCGACAACGCTGACAGCCGCCAGGCCACGCAGATGCTCCGCGAGGACTTCCCCGCAGGCGGGATCAGCCAGATCGACGTGGTCGTCACCGGAAGTGTCACCGACGACGACCTGGAAGCCTTCCGCGCGGAGCTCGCCGACCTGGACGGCGCGCACGGCGCCCAGATTCTCCGCACCGGCGACGAGACCGCCCACCTGGCCGTGACCTACGAGGGCGAGATCGACGACGACTCCACGTCCAGGCTGGTGCGGGACGTCCGCGCCGCGGAGCCTCCCACAGGCGCGGACGAGGTGCTGGTGGGCGGCCCAGCCGCGCAGCAGCTCGACAACACGGACGCAATCGTGCGGACCCTGCCCACCACCCTGGCGTTCGTCACCCTGACCACCCTCGTCCTGCTGTTCCTCGCCTTCGGCTCGGTAGTCCTGCCGGTCAAGGCGGTCATCATGGGCTTCCTGTCGCTGGGCGCATCCCTCGGTGCGGTCATCTGGGGTTTCCAGGAAGGGCACTTGGCCGACGTGCTGGCCTTCACCCCGGTCGGCACAATCGACCCCACCTACCTGGTGCTCATCATCATCGTCGCGTTCGGCCTCGCCATGGACTACGAGCTGTTCCTGCTCAGCCGGGTCCGCGAAGAGTACTTGGCGACCGGCGACAACACCCACTCGGTCGCGGTGGGGCTGCAGCGCACCGGGCGGATCATCACCAGTGCCGCACTGCTGCTCATCGTGGTGCTGCTCGCCATGGGGGTCTCCGGCCTGCTGCTCCTCAAGATCGTCGGTATCGGCCTGGCCGTGGCGGTGGTCGTGGACGCCACCCTGGTGCGCGCCCTGCTGGTGCCCGCCACGATGCGGCTGCTCGGCAAGGCCAACTGGTGGCTGCCTGGCCCGCTGCGCTGGCTGCACGACCGTATCGGGATTACCGAGAGCGACGAGGCCCCGCAGTCCACGCAGGACACGGCCGCGGCGGCGAAAGTCGGCTCCTAGCCGCGCAACCCGACCGATAAGGCGCCCTGGACGCCCGGGCGGCCCGCGAACCGGCGTCCAGGGCACGCGGCAGAGCAATCTCAAGAAACCTCTCTTTTCTTCCAGGAAGTCGGTGTTATTTTCATTCCAGGACGACGTAAGAGGGCCTCGAAAATCGTCCTATCGTTCTTTGCAGAGTGGAAGGGGAGGTTTTCGATGAACGGAGACGGAAGCAACTAGCAGCGAAAATAAAGACCGTGAGGGGGTGGATGGGAATAACTTCCACCCCTTCGTTGTCTATAAAATCCCCTTTAGAGACCAGATTCTCTCTGGTCTCTAAAGGGGATTATTCGATTTACTGGCGTGCGCTCCTGATGCGCTCGGCTAACGCAGCCAGTTCTGTGTCATCAGCACGGGCGTGGTCGTGAGAGGACAGGTAGCCCTCGTACCGGTGGAAATAAATGTCTACTGAGGAGTGCACGGCTCTCCAGGAGGCGCCTTCGTTTCCTGCTGTGCCGTGCATGGGGAAGAGTTTCGCGTGGGCATGGTCGACGCCATAGCCCTCGTACATGATTCCGGTGCGTGCCACATCCTCGAACGCATTGTCGAGGCATCGAGCCGCCTCACGAGCGGCAAGGTGAAGGGCGAGATAGGCATCGGTGTCCATCTGGACCACGTAGCTAGGTTGATGGATTTTGGGGATGACCACCGAAAACCCTTCGGTATTGGGGTAGATCGACAGAAATGCCAAATGGTGGTCATCCTCCCAGAACGGATGACAGGGTGCCTGTCCGGCAGCGATCGCACAGAAGATACAGGAAGAAGACAAAGGAAATGAACCCCCGAGGTTAGACAGAGCTCTTGGACGAAGCCCGCATCGATCCGGATGCCGGGCATTCAGGGTTGCGCGGACTGGACTGTTCGTCTAGCCGTAGTTCGTGGGTCCACAATCCCACTTTCCGATTCAATGACTGCACAGAACCGAAGCCGCCCAGGTACTTCAAGACGTCAAGGCTGGCGAGCGCAGCAGCAGGCATATTGGTCGAGCCATGAGAGGGAGACTGATAGCGACTGTTGATGCGGGATACCAGGATATCGAGCTCTGTATTCCCTGAGGAGTCCCGAGCAGTGAGTCGTTGACAAGCCCAGCACCCGGTCACACCAGGGATGACTAAGGGGCCCCATACCGCAATGTCATTGACATAACACACGTTAAGCCAGACCTGTCCGGTGGTGACGCAGTGAGCGTTGACGAGTTCGGTGATCCCTGGAGAGTCGGCTGAAAGCACGATCAGGTCGGCTTTGGTAAGGGTATCAAGATCCGCGCGGTTGATGATACGCCGTTGCATGAGGGAAACCTCGACGGCGGAGTTACGGGAGCGCAATTCCCGTGCTAAAACCTCGCATTTGGGTCTACCGACTCGGCCCCGATGAACAGGTATTGTCTCGTCAAATTGCTTTTCTCGATGAGATCGCTGTCGACAAGGGTCACCTGGCCGACTCCAGCAGTGGCCAGATTGACGGACATCAGATTCCCGATACCACCGCATCCCAGGAAGACAACGTGACTTCTTGCCAGGCGTTCTTGAACTTCTTGCGGGTCGGCTCCTGAGAGCCAGTGGAATAAAGAATGTCGACTATACCTGTCTACCGGGTGATAGGAGTCGGCGGGAATGAGGTAAGGGCCGTTGTAGAGGATCGATACGAGCTCCTGGGAAAGTTGAGAAGAAAATCCGCATTCTCCTTCCAGAGGTTCTTGCCTCCGCTAAGGTTCGGGGAATCGAGTAGTAGCCGACGAGGCGGATCAGCGGCTCCCAGACGGATGTGGTGCTGAAGACTCGTTGAATGGATCCGGATCCGAGAAAGAGTCGACCGTCCTGGACACCGACTCGAACGTAGGGGGTAAGCACGTGCTTCTCAGATTCCTCAACTGCACACCGGTCCACAGTGGACGCCTTTCTGAAACGTTCGGTGGATTCTATGTTTCCCACCATGAACGGTAGAGGCCTCGGAGAAGAACGGGGGAGAGATTGCTCGAGATTGCTCGCGCAGGGGAGGGAAATCTCTAGCAATCCTTCTTCACAATAGACAAACGGGGACTATCCCTGCGAAGGAGAGGACATGAAACTTCGCAAGCTTGGTACGACGTCAGTGAGTGGGAAGTTCCCGACCCTGTACGAAACCGACACGGGAGACATCGTTGTGCAGGGTTATCGGCTTGTTGACGCTGAGGCACTGGCTCAGTTGGAAAATGTGTTGCCTAACGAGGCGGCTGTCGTCGTCCCTCGAGAGCTGATGGTCCGCTTTGCCCCCAAGGATAACGGCGTGCGGGAATATGTGAGCGATGATGAATTCACTGATCTTTTCCGGGCCTATCGGTACACCGCGTGGCGTCTGGAAACCCGAAGCTGGTACGGAAACGTGGGGGAGGACAAGCCGTTTCAAGAATGGCTGGCCGGAAAAGACCCCGGAATCGAGTGGCTCAAACCGTGGTTGACCATGGTGCGGGAAGAGCTCGCCAAAGGGAAGCGGATGGAGAGGGTGCGGATTGTTGACGATCCGCCCTCAGACTACCTGCGTTGGGAGTTGCGGGCGACACCTTGAAATCTCGCAGCAGGCGAGGATATCCGCTACCTACCCCGGGAACATCCGGTGGTCGCGGAACTCCCCGACGAGGATTTCTGGATCTTTGACAGTCGCATAGGCGCGCGGTTTGAGTTCGACGGCGATGACGTCGCTGGCATCTGGCTCGACGATACTCCAGAAACTGTCGTCGCTGCGGTGACCACGCGAGACGCGGCGTGGCATCATGCGCTGACCTATACCGACTACTTGGCGACCAGAGTGCAATGACCGACTATCAGATGGCCTGTACCTCTCTTGGGGCGCGCTTGCGGGAGATCCGGGTAGCGGCCGGGCTGTCTGGCCGGGCACTGGCTCAGGCGTTGGGCTGGCATCCGTCGAAAGTGTCCAAGCTGGAATTGGGCAGGCAGACCGCTTCGGTGGAGGACCTGAAGGCATGGGCGGGAGCCTGTGGCGCTCCAGGTTCCATTGCCGAACTGCTCGCTATGCGCAGGACACTGGAAACCCACTATGCGAACTGGCGTCGTCAACTCGCTGGGAACCCGAGCCAAACAAGCGGTTTTCGGCGATCTGGAGAGGCGTACACGCCAGCTCCGGGCTGTTGAGACCTCGGTGGTTCCGGGACTGTTGCAGACCCCGACTATGCCCGGTGGGTCCTGCGCAGTGTGGTGGCCCCTGCATGGTGCGCCTGACGATGTCGAGGCCGGCGTTCGAGCCCGGATGGAGCGTGCCCGTATTCTCGACGATCCGGAAAAGACATTGGACATCGTTCTTGGGGAGCCAGTCCTGTATGCGCGGATCTGTCCAAGCAGGGTCATGGTCGGTCGGTTGGACCGTATCGTGGAGCTCATCGCACGCAAAGGCACGGTGATCGGAATTGTGCCGCTGCACGTCCGACTCCCCGCGATTCCCGAACACGGTTTCTGGATTTTCGACGATGACCGGGTGAACGTAGAAACCATTGGTGCGGAGCTCTCTCTCACCGATCACAACGCCATCGAGCCCTACCGTCGCGTGTTCGCGGAACTGTCCCGGGCAGCGCTGCGCAGGCAAGCAGCGCTCCGTCTGGTGGCCCGAGCTCGGTACCAGCTTGTCCCGGATCGGACGGGGATGGAAGACGGGAACGCCCCCACCAGCCGGACATGATCAGACCGGGGCCGGGACATGGCACGGCCCCGCTGCCCGGCAAGGGAGCAGCGGGGCCGCAGCGCGGGAGCCGTGGTGCGGGCTACAGCGCCTTCAAACCGTCGGGGTGGAACCGGACCCCGTTGACCTTCTCCGAGATTCCCGTGCGGTCCAGGTACGGGGTGATACCGCCCAGGTGGAACGGCCAGCCCGCACCGGTGATCATGCACAGGTCGATGTCGGCGGGCTCGGCGACCACGCCCTCATCGAGCATGATCTTGATCTCCCGGGCCAGCGCCTCCAGGGCACGGTTGAGGATCTCCTCCTCACTCTTGGGGGAGTCGCCGCCGGTGAAGAACGCCCGCACTTCAGGGTCGATGGTGAAGTCGGGGGCGTAGATCGTGGTCTTGCCCGCCTCCACCATTGCCTTGAGCTGCTCTGAGACGCGGAACCGGTCGGGGAACGCGGCGTGCAGGGTTTCGGCCACGTGCAGGGCCACGGCCGGGCCGACCAGTTGCAGCAGCATCAGCGGCGACATGGGCAGGCCGAGCGGCGCGACCGCGCGGTCGGCGACCTCCGGTTCGGTGCCTTCCTCCACCGAGGACAGCACTTCACCCATGAACAGGGTGAGCAGCCGGTTGACGACGAACGCGGGCGCGTCCTTGACCAGCACCGCGGTCTTCTTCAACTGCTTGGCGACAGCAAAAGCAGTCGCCAGCGTGGCGTCGTCGGTGCGTTCGCCGCGGATGATCTCCAACAGCGGCAGCACCGCCACCGGGTTGAAGAAGTGGAAGCCGACCACGCGCTCAGGGTGCTTCAGGTCCGCGGCCATCTCGCTGATCGACAGCGAGGAGGTGTTGGTGGCGAGCACCGCCTCGGGGGAGATGTGCTCTTCCGCCTTGGCGAACACCGTCTTCTTGACCGACATCTCCTCGAAGACGGCTTCGATGACGAAGTCGGCGTCGGCGAACGCCTCGTACGACAGCGACCCAGTGACCAGGGCTTTAATCCGGTTGGCCTTGTCGGAGTTGACCCGGCCCTTGGCGAGCAGCTTGTCGACCTCGTCGTGCACGTAGCGCACGCCGCGGTCCACGCGCTCCTGGTCCAGGTCGGTCATGACGACGGGGACTTCCAGCCGGCGGGCGAACAGCAGCGCCAGCTGGCTTGCCATGAGTCCCGCGCCGATGATGCCGACCTTGGTAACGGGGCGGGCCAGCGACTTGTCGGGGGCGCCCTTGGGGCGGCGGGCCCGCTTCTGCACCAGGTCGAAGGCGTACAGTCCGGCGCGGAGCTGGTCGCTGAGGATCAGGTCGGCGAGCGCTTCGTCTTCGGCGGCGAAGCCTTCATCCCGGGTGCGGTTCTTCGCTTCGGCAACCAGGTCGATCGCCCGCACCGCGGCGGGGGAGGCCCCGTGCAGCTTGGCGTCCACGGTCCACCGCGCGGTCGCCACGGCCTGGTCCCATGCCTCGCCCTTGTCGACTTCGGGGCGCTCGACGGTGATCTCCCCGGTGACCACTTTGGCGGCCCAGCGCAGCGACTCTTCGAGGAAGTCGGCGGGTTCGAAGATCGCGTCGGCGATGCCCATCTCGTAGACCTGCGGGCCCTTGATCGTCTTGTTCTGGGCCAGCGGGTTGTCGATGATGAGCTTCAGCGCCTTTTCCGCGCCGATGAGGTTGGGCAGCAGGTAGGTGCCGCCCCAGCCGGGCACGAGGCCCAGGAACACCTCGGGCAGCGCGAACGCAGGCACCCCGGAGGAGACGGTGCGGTAGGTGCAGTGCAGCGCCACTTCCACACCGCCGCCCATGGCCGCGCCGTTGATGAACGCGAAGGTCGGCACGTGGAGTTCGCCGAGCTTGCGGAACACGTCGTGGCCGAGCTTGCCGATGGCGTGCGCCTGCTCCCGGTTCTGGATCTTGGGCACCCCGTTGAGGTCGGCGCCTACAGCGAAGATGAACGGTTTGCCGGTGATCGCTACGGCGACGATGTCGGTGCGTGCGGCAGCGGCGTCGATCGCTTCGTTGAGGCTCAGCAGGCCGGCAGGGCCGAAGGTGTTGGGTTTGGTGTGGTCGTGGCCGTTGTCGAGGGTGATGAGAACGGCCTTGCCCGCCCCGTAGGGCAGTTCGACGTCGCGGGAGAGTGCCCGGGTGACGACTTCGTCGGCAAACTGTTCCCGCGCGGCCTCGATCGCGCTGATCACTTGGCGTTCCCCTCCCAGTTGGTGTTCTCCCACAGGACCGTTCCGCCCATGCCCATGCCCACGCACATGGTGGTCAGGCCGTAGCGGACATCGGGGCGTTCCGCGAAGAGGCGGGACAGCTGCATCATCAGCCGCACGCCCGAGGAGGCCAGCGGGTGGCCCATCGCGATGGCGCCGCCCCACGGGTTGACCCGCGGGTCGTCGTCGGGGATGCCGAAGTGCTCCAGGAAGGCCAGCACTTGGACGGCGAAGGCCTCGTTGATCTCGATGAGGCCGATGTCGTCCATGGTCAGGCCGTTGCGGGCGAGCAGCTTCTCGGTGGCCGGGATGGGGCCGACACCCATGACCTCGGGGTCCACTCCGGCGAACGCGAAGTCGACCAGGCGCATCTTGACGGTCAGGCCGAGTTCCGCGGCGACGTCTTCGGCGGCGAGGATCGCCCCGGTGGCACCGTCGTTGAGGCCCGCGGCGTTGCCCGCGGTCACGCGGCCGTGCGGGCGGAACGGGGTCTTCAGGGTGGCCAGCGCCTCCATGGTGGTGCCGGGTCGCGGCGGTTCGTCGACGGTGGCCAGGCCGTAGCCGTTCTCGCTGCTGCGGACCGCTACTTCGACCAGGTCAGGCTGGATCTTGCCTTCGGCGTAGGCTTTGGCGGTCTTCTCCTGGCTGCGCACCGCGTAGGCGTCGGCGCGCTCCTTGGTGATGGTGGGGTAGCGGTCGTGCAGGTTCTCGGCGGTGTTGCCCATGATCAGGGCGGAGGGGTCCACCAGTTTCTCGGAGAGGTAGCGCGGGTTGGGGTCCACGCCTTCGCCCATGGGGTGACGGCCCATGTGTTCGACACCGCCGGCGATGACGACGTCGTAGGCGCCGAAAGCGATGCCGGCCGCGGTGGTGGTCACCGCGGTCATGGCGCCCGCGCACATGCGGTCGATGGCGTAGCCGGGCACGCTGCGGGGCAGTCCGGCGAGGATGGCGGCGCTGCGGCCGATGGTCATTCCCTGGTCGCCGATCTGGGTGGTGGCGGCGATAGCGACTTCGTCGATGCGTTCCGGGGGCAGTGCGGGGTTGCGGCGCAGCAGTTCGCGGATGACCCGGACGACGAGGTCGTCCGCGCGGGTCTCGGTGTAAAGGCCTTTATTGGCCTTACCAAACGGAGTGCGCACCCCGTCGACGAATACGACGTCGCGGGCAGTTCGCGGCACGATTGCCCCTCCTTTATCAGGCGGATGGCGGGTTGTCGCCCCTATGCTACTCATCAGTAACTAATGCTGCGAGTATAGGAGAAAGCCGCCTTCCGGGGAATACTCCGCAGTAACCCGCGGCGTTGCCCACCGCAGCCGCAGACCGGGACACCGCAGCGGAGTCAGCGCAGTGCCGCTACCGCCTGAGGACGTCCCGCGGCACGGTACGCCGCTGCCAGCTCACGGCGCACCCGCAGCGCCAGCCGGCGCACCTCCGGATCTCCCACTGCAGCGAGGCAGTGGCGGTAGACCTCGCGCAGGACCCGCACCGCCTCCTCGGGACGGCCGGACCGTGCATACGACAACCCCAACTGGTAGTGGACGGCCAGCGTGCGCGGATGCCGCACACCGAGGCGGAGGCGGCGCTGGGCCACCACCAGCCGGAGCTGTGCCCGGCACTCGTCGTCCTGACCCATCCGCCGCAACGTCCGGGCCAAGCCCAACCGCCACGCCTCCACATCCTCCGCGGAGAACGCCGCCGAATGCTGCAGGACGTCACGGTAGTGGTCGGCTGCCTCGCGTAGCCGTCCGGCACGCCGGCACGCCACCGCGAGCCGGGCCCGGGCCAGCAGCGTGTCCGGGTGATGCCGACCCAGCCGCGCAGCCCGCTGCGCTACGAGCTGTTGCCAATGGTGCGCGGCGTCGCCGAAACGGTCGGCATCCTCGTGGCACACGGCGAGGTTCTCCCGGACGACCTCGGCCAGCACGTGGTGCTCGCCAAGCGTCCGGACCGCGTCGCTTAACGCCCGTTCGAACTCGGTGACGGCGATATCGCGCCGCCCAGTAGCGGCATACCGGCCGGCAAGGTTGTTGCGCGCAGCAATGGTGTCCGGATGCTCCTCGCCGTGCCGCTGAGCACATTCGGTCAGCACGCGCTCCAAAGCCGCGGTCTGTTCCGCTGCGTCAATGTCCTCCCCTCCGGCGGGAAGGCTAGGAGGAGCGGTAGGGGAACCGCACGACACTGCCCGCCGAACGGCTGAGAACCACGAGAAAACCAGGGACGCCAGTCTGCTGAGAACCGTGCGAATATTTCTCTTCAGCTCCAGAACAGACACGGTTCAATAACATCATGTGTCTGGGGTGCACGGTACCCGAAACAGTCCGCCACCGGCTATGGGGTTGGTCACCTCAAGTGCTGCGCCTCAACGGTCCGCGGCACGCAGCGCCTCGGCCAGCGCAGCCGCAGTCAACTCGATCTGCCAGTCACGGGCCTGGTGCGTGCGCAGGTGCTCGGCCACCGAGTCGACACTGACCTGGCTCGGCGGCGACCAGGCGAGACGGCGGACCGCATCCGGCTGCAGCAGGTTCTCCGTCGGCATGCCCACCCGCTCCGCGATCTCCGCGACCACGGAACGCGCCGCCTCGAGCCGCCGCGCCGCGGCTGGATCCCGGTCGGCCCACCGGTTCGTGGGCGGGGGCCCGTAGCCTGGCGGACTCGGCTGGGGCAGCTCCGCCGGTTTCATGTCCCGCACCCGGTTGATGGCTTTGAGCCACACCGGGACATAGCGGCGGGCCAGGCGGACCGTGAACGTTTTGATCGCGGTCAACTCCTGCGGGGTCCTGGGCATGGCCAGGGCGGCCTCCACGATCGCCGAGTCTTGCAGCACCCGGCCCGGAGACAGGTCGCGCTCCCGGGCAATCCGGTCGCGTTCCAGCCACAGTTCCCGAACCACACCCAAGCCGCGCTGGCTGCGGACCCGGTGGATCCCCGAAGTGCGCCGCCACGGATCAGGACGCGGCTCTTTCGGCGGAGCGGCCAGTACCGCCGCGAACTCCTGGCGTGCCCACTCCAGCTTGCCCGTCTCAGCCAGTTCAGCTTCCAACGCGTCCCGCAGCTCGATGAGGACCTCGACATCCAGCGCGGCATAGCGCAGCCAGTCCTCCGGCAGCGGCCGGGTCGACCAGTCCACCGCAGCATGCTCTTTAGCGAGCCGGACGCCCAGGACCCGCTCCACCATGGCACCCAAGCCGACCCGCTGGTAGCCGAGCAGCCGCCCGGCCAACTCGGTGTCGAACAAGCGCCGCGGGCGCAGGTGCACTTCGGTGAGACAGGGCAGGTCCTGGTGGGCCGCGTGCAGCACCATCTCGGCGTCGCCGACCGCGTCCCGCAACACCGACAGATCAGGACAGGCCACCGGGTCGATCAGCGCCGTGCCGGCCCCGGCCCGGCGTAGTTGGACCAGGTAGGCGCGCTGTCCGTAGCGGTATCCCGAGGCGCGTTCGGCGTCCACCGCGACCGGCCCGCTGCCCGCGGCGAACTTGGCGGCCACGCGTGCCAGTTCCTCATCGTCGGCGACGACCGGGGGAATCCCGTCTCTGGGCTCGCTCAGCAGGGGAGCTTCAGGCGTCTGTTCTGAGGCAGTGGACTCAGGATCGGGGCTTTCTTCGGTCTTGGAGTTCAGCACGTTCGCCACACCCCTACGGTATGTGCTCCCCGCTGCCGCCTGGGGGCCGCCCCAACCGACAAGCCCCGGCCGAGGCGGGGCCGTACAAGCCCCACCCTAACCGTCAAGCATCAGAACGCGCCCTGCGAGAGATATCCGTCACATCCACCGGGGGGAGTCCGGCGGCAACGGACAGCAGATCCAGCCAGGCGGCCCGGTGCGCGGACAGGTCTTCGGCCTCCGTCGGCGTCCACGAAGCCCGGACCTCCACCTCCGTCGTCGTGGGCTCCCCCGCTTTGAGGCCGAAGCCCTCCGTGGTGGCGCGGGTGACCGTCCCGCTCAGTGCGCGATGGTCCGCGCCCTGCGCCTCCAGGGCCTCGGTCAGCCAACTCCAGGCCACCTGGCCGAGCAGCGGGTCCCCTGACAAGTCCGGTTCCAGTTCGGCGCTCACATAGGCCACCATCCGGAACGGCCCCGGCCAGCCTCGGGACTCCTCCGGGTCGTACAGCACGATCAACCGTCCGAACGCCGCGTCCCCCTCGTCGGTGTGCACCGTCGCCGCCATTGCGACCGTATACGGGGCAAGGCGCCGCGGCGCAGGAATGTCCTCCACCACGATCTCAGGCCGCACCGTTCGGGTGTGCAGACTCTGCACTGCCCGCAGGAACGCGGGCGGAGCCTCATCAGACCTACTGTGAGGGGGCATGTGGAAGTTCAGCCTTAATCTTTTCGGGTCACCGGAAAGAGCACACTGACGACAGTGTCACGACTCCTGGCAGCTCCTGGAAGTTTTTGCCGGCGTGTCGGAGTTTCGTGATGATCTTGGGACATGCCGCGCGGTCACTCAGAGAGCATGGCACGATCAGAAGTGTGACGCTACAAGACTCTGCTTTTCTCCGGGCCTGCCGCAGGCAGCCCGTCCCGCACACCCCGGTATGGTTCATGCGCCAGGCCGGACGCTCCCTGCCGGAGTACCGGAAGCTCCGCGAAGGCGTGCCCATGCTGGAAGCCTGCGCCCGGCCGGACATGATCGTCGAGATCACCTTGCAGCCGGTGCGCCGGTACAACGTCGACGCCGCGATCTTCTTCAGCGACATCATGGTCCCGCTCAAGGCCATCGGCGTCGACCTCGACATCAAACCCGGCGTCGGCCCGGTCGTCGCCGAGCCGATCCGCGACCTTGCCGCCACTCGGCGGCTGCGTGGCCTCGAACCCGACGACGTGCCGTACGTAACCGAGGCGATCCGCGAACTGGTGCGGGAACTCGGCAGCCGTCCACTCATCGGGTTTGCCGGAGGGCCGTTCACGCTCGCCTCCTACCTGATTGAAGGCGGGCCCTCCCGGCACCACGAGCACACCAAGGCCTTGATGTACGGCGCGCCCGAGGTATGGACTGAACTGATGCGGCGGCTGTCCGCCATCACCTTGGAATTCCTGCGGGTGCAGATCGCCGCGGGGGCCAGCGCCGTGCAGCTGTTCGACTCCTGGGTGGGAGCGCTCAGCGCGGAGGACTACCGGGCCAACGTCCTGCCCTACTCCTCGTGGATCTTCGCCCAGCTCGCCGAGTTCGACGTGCCCCGCATCCACTTCGGGGTCGGCACCGGCGAGCTGCTGGGATTGCTCAGCGAGGCCGGTGCCGACGTGGTGGGCGTGGACTGGCGGGTGCCGCTCGACCAGGCAGCGCGACGGGTCCGTCCCCACACCGCACTCCAGGGGAACCTCGACCCGGCGGTGCTGTTCGCCCCGTGGAGCGTGGTCGCGGAACGCACCGACGACGTCTTGGCCCGCGCCAAGGCCGCCGAAGGCCACGTGTTCAACCTCGGCCACGGAGTGCTTCCCACCACCGACCCGGCAGTCCTAGAGCGGCTGGTGGAGTACGTCCACACGCAGACCGCGAACTGAGACCACGAAGAAGCCCAGTGCGTGCCCGTCCGAAACGGCCGGACGGGCACGGGGCTAGTCCCGGTCTTGGCCAGGGGCGGCTGGATCCTGTTCCTGGGCTGCGGAAGGCTCATGGGTAACCGGTGTGTCCGTGCCCGTACCTGCTGCGGTGTCTTCCTTGCGTCGGGAGCGCCGACGGCGCAGCCACACCACGGGCACGGCGGCCGCCGCAGCCACCACGGTGAACGGCAGCAGCCAGCCGATGACCACGACGACCACGTCCACCACGGTCAGCAGAGCGCGCCAGCCCGCAGCAAGACCCCCGACGAAGCCGGGGGAGTCGCCGTCGTCCACGGGGACCGCTGAAGAGGGCAGCCTCAACTCCACGTCCACCGTGGCATACGAGGTCTGATCGGCCAGGACCCGCTGCCGCGCCTGCATGGCCTCCAACTCGGCTTGGCGGGAGCTGATCTGCTCCTCGATCTCCAGAATGTCGCTGATCGTGTCCGCCTCGTCCAGCAGCTCCTGCAACCGCGCCACGGACTTTTCCGCGGAAGCCACCCGACTGTCGACGTCAGCGACCTCTTCGGTGACGTCCGTGACGCTCCGCTCCAGACTCTGCCGGGTCCCCAGCGCGGCGAACGCGTTGAGCGCCTCCTCATAGGAGTCGACCGGCACCCGCAGGCTCAGCCGTACTTGCGGGTTGCGTCCGGACGCCGCATTCGCCGTCTCGGAGGCGACGTACCCGCCGGCCTGCCGGACCCACTCTTTGACTTCCGCGGCAGCCTCGTCGACATCCTCGACGAGGAGGCTCATGGACGCGGAGTGGACCACCATCCGCTGGTCGGGGAGCACGAGCAGGCCGTCCGTGTCCGCCGGAAGCGCTTCCGGAGCGGCGTCGGCGGGCTCTGCGACAGCGGGGACTTCACCGGCCGAGTCCCCGGCCAGGTTGGAGGAGGCACACCCTGCCAGGAGCAGGGCGGCAAACAGCGTGACGATCGATGCGGCACCCCTGCGGCGCTGCCGCGGCCGGGGGGACACGTTGGTGCTCATGGCTGGTGTGACGACCCCCACAGCCCCGGAGGTTCCTGGTCATCTGGTCACATAACGGTCACGGGGTAGCCGCTTGGAAACGGGGGGTGGTGCAAGGCTTCTAAAAGTATCTGGGAAGCTGGCGGCATGGACACCACACCACACACCGTGGTGGTCGGTGGCGGCGTGTCCGGTCTGGCCGTCGCACACCGGCTCGCCCGCAGCGGACACCGCGTCACCGTGCTGGAAGCCGCGGCACGGCCCGGCGGCAAACTCGCGGTGGAGAAAGTCGCAGGGGTCTCCGCCGACGTCGGCGCGGAAGCAGTCCTGGCCCGCCGTCCCGAGGCGCTCTCCCTCATTGACGAACTCGGTCTCACCGAGCGGGTCACCCACCCAGGAACCGTGACCTCGCAGATCTACAGTCGCGGCAAGCTCCGGGACTTCCCGGAAGGCCATGTCATGGGAGTGCCCAGCGACTTCGCGGCCCTAGCCCGCAGCGGGGTGCTCTCCCCGCTCGGCGTGCTGCGCGCCGCCCGCGACCTCGTCTGGCCCGCCACCCCCGTCAAGGCGGACGTCCCGGTCGCCACCTACATCGGGATCCGGATGGGCCGCGAAACCGTCGACCGTCTCGTGGAACCGCTCTTGGGCGGTGTCTACGCGGGCCGCGCCGACCAACTGTCCCTGGACGCCACCCTGCCGCAGCTCGCCTCGGCCGCCCGCACCCAGCGGTCCCTGGCAGCGATCGCACGCGACACACACTCCCGGACCGCCCGCCCGACCGCAGAGCCACCGCCTCCGCTCTTCGCCACCTTGCGCGGCGGCCTGGCCACCCTGATCGACGC
>SMEK01000233.1_pt1 | contig 23362 bp, 20 predicted proteins | sample 2456371 | NCBI WGS metagenome assembly SMEK01 (sample SAMN10132590, study PRJNA489261) | soil metagenome | isolation source: day1 antibiotic-loamy sand soil ammended with composted manure from dairy... | place: USA | collected 2015-04-01
ATCTTCAATTTGCATCATCCCATAAGTCGTTGCTTTTCCTGTTTCCATTGAAACCAGCGCTCCATTATGGCGTCCGCCAACACGACCAGGAACAACCGGTTGATAGCTATCAAATGAATGGTTAATAATACCATATCCTTTTGTAATGGACATAAATTCCGTTGTATATCCAATTAGACCTCGAGAAGGCACCATGAAAATTAGACGTGTTTGTCCATTTCCGTTATTTGTCATATCCATCATTTCGCCTTTACGATGTCCTAATGATTCAATGACTGTACCCACGTATTCTTCAGGAACATCCACTTGTACTCTCTCTACTGGTTCACATTTGACACCATCGATTTCTTTAATGATTACTTGCGGTTTCGATACTTGTAATTCATATCCTTCACGGCGCATGTTTTCAATTAAAATTGATAAATGCAACTCCCCACGGCCAGAAACGATCCATGCATCTGGAGAATCCGTATCTTCTACACGTAAAGAAACGTCTGTTTCTAATTGTTGTTTTAACCGTTCTTCTAGTTTACGAGCCGTCACAAATTTCCCTTCTCGACCTGCAAATGGAGAATTATTTACAAGGAAAGTCATTTGCAATGTTGGTTCATCAATGTGAAGCGGTGGCAATGCGTCTTGATGATCAATCGGACATACCGTTTCTCCGACGTTAATCTCTTCCATTCCTGACACTGCAACAATATCTCCAGCGCTCGCAGATTCAATTTCTTCTCGTTTCAATCCTGAATAACCTAATAATTTCGTAACTCGATATTGCTTTACACTGCCGTCTAATTTCATTAGTGCAACTGATTGGCCAACATGAATTTTTCCTCGGAATATACGGCCTACCCCAATTCGGCCTACGTAATCATTATAATCGAGCATCGTTACTTGGAACTGTAAAGGCTCTTCTGAATTATCAACTGGTGCTGGGATGTGATCTAAAATTGTATCAAATAAACATTGCATATTTTCTTCTTGATTTGCTGGGTCCGGATCAAGACTTGCTGTACCATTGACTGCAGAAGCATATACGACAGGGAAATCTAATTGATCTTCATCGGCACCTAATTCAATTAATAAATCTAATACTTCATCTACGACTTCAAGAGGGCGGGCAGAATCTTTATCAATTTTATTCACCACAACGATTGGCGTTAACTTTTGTTCTAATGCTTTTTTCAAAACGAAGCGAGTTTGAGGCATACATCCTTCAAACGCATCAACAACAAGTAAAACTCCGTCAACCATTCTTAAAATTCGCTCTACTTCGCCGCCGAAATCCGCGTGTCCTGGAGTATCTAAAATATTGATTTTTGTACCTTTATAGTGAACGGCTGTATTTTTTGCTAAAATAGTAATGCCGCGTTCACGCTCTATATCATTCGAGTCCATTACTCGTTCTTCTACATGTTCATTTATTCGAAAAGTTCCAGATTGTTTTAATAATTGATCCACTAATGTTGTTTTTCCGTGGTCAACGTGTGCGATGATTGCAATATTGCGAATATCTTCACGTAATTTCGTCATATTTCCACTCCAATTTCTTTGTTCATAAGATTAACTGTGTTATTATATCACAAGACCGTAAAAAATTGTCCTTTTCTGAAATATTACATTTTTTTAACATTCGGAACATTAAAGGGGGCGCTATGCATGAATAAAGCGAAAATCGTGATGTTTATATTTTCCTTAGCCGCACTTTTGTCAATGATCTCCATCGGTTATGCAATTGCTACGGAAAGCGTTGTAACAATCATTGCAAGTATCATTGCATTATGTGCTGTCATGGGACTTGGATTTCGCATGAAAAAAAAGTTTCGAGAAAAGGGGCTTTTATAAAATAAATGGCCTGACTAAAAAGTTTTGCACTTTTTGGTCAGGCTTAACTATTTTTTATAGTTCTTTCTCTGCTATGGTCACATCAATTGCGTTTCCTCGTGCGAATTTATCAGCGACGAAAGCGATAGCGGCAGTCGTAATTAACGCTCATTCTTTTTGTTACCTCAATATCCTATTTTAATTCGATAAATTCATCTAACAACTTTTGATGAATGGATGGATTTGCAATTAAAAATGTATCATTAGACAATAAATTGAATGGTTCACCTTTTAAATTTGTTACAACGGCTCCTACCTCTTGTGCAATCACCATTCCTCCACCAATATCCCATGGCGCTAATCGCATTGATAGATAAGCATCAAGTTTCCCAGTAACAACTAAAGCGATTTCCATGGCAGCAGAGCCATAAGATCGAGTTCCTCTAACCGTTCGAATGAGATTGGCGATTTTTTCATGATTGATTTTTCCATTTTGAATCACCCAACTTGAATTGATGCCAATAATCGCTTCTTCAATTGTCAAAGGTTCTAATTTGCGAATTGGATGATGGTCAATATACGCTCCTTCTCCTCGTATTGCATATATCAGCTCATTCCGCATGACGTCATATAAATATCCTAGCTTCCCTACTCCATCAACAAAAAAACCAACTGTAATCATGAAATTGCGATGTTGTTTAATAAAGTTCATTGTGCCATCAATCGGGTCAATAATCCAAATGGGGCCATCAAGTGTGACGATTTTGTCGCCCAACCCTTCTTCTCCCATAATTTTATGGGATGGATCTAATTCTTTTATTTTCTTTACAAAAAATTGCTCGATTTGACAATCAATATTTGTCACTAAGTCATTCGCATCTGTCTTCGTTTCTATAATCAATTCCTTCGAAAAGGATTCTCGTATTTGTTCGCCAGCATCATAAATCAATTTTATCGCAAATTCATTTATTTTTTGTAAATCCATTCCACTAACCCTACCTTCTTTATCAGCAATCGAATTCTTCTATTCTAGTATATTATTTACAAAATTCAGAAATTTACTTCGGATAAAATAAACGAAATATTCTAATACTTTAACATTTTAACATGAATTCTTCAAATGGACCCCTGTTTATTTTAGTTGTATATTTCATGTAAAGTCTTTATTTTTTTCATTTTCAAATTGTTATTATATACTTTTTGAGAAGGAAAGAGGGATAGCAGGGAGTAATTTTTTCAAAAATATTAAGGAGTTATATTTTCAAAATAAAAAATCACTTGCTCTACAAATGAAAGCAAGTGACTTTAATGGAAGGGAAAATGTTTACGCATATGCGTGCAGACCATTTAGCTCATCCTGAATTTCTTTTAAACGTTTTTTACATCTTTCCATTTCTTTCGTATCGTTTTCCTGCATCGCGGAATATAAGGAAGCCAACTCATAATCTAATTCTAACCGTAAAACATGTTCATATTGCTTTTCAATATCGACTTTGCGGATGATCTTAACCATTTGTTTCATGAACATCACTTTCCTTTCCCAATTATTTTTTGTCAAAAGGATAAATGCTATTGTTACAAGATTTTTCCCAAAAAACGTGAAAAATAAACATTTGATTCAAAAAGGAGGAAAACAAATCATGGTCGATATAAAATGGACAAATTCCGATTTCAATGTCTTTACCATTGACGGCTTAGATCATCGGATGGATGCACTAAAAACCATCGTACGTCCAAAATTCGAAGCATTAGGTAACCATTTTGCCGGTTATTTCAGCGCTAAAACTGGAGATGAATTTTTTGCCCATATAGCAAAACATGCAAGAAGAACAGTCAATCCGCCTAACGATTCATGGGTAGCATTTGCACCTTACAAACGAGGTTACAAATCACTTCCTCATTTTCAAATTGGGCTTACGCACACCCATTTATTCATTATTGTTGCAATTATTTATGAAGCCCCACAAAAATCTGCCATGGCAGATCGTCTATTAAATTCAATCGATGTTTTTTACGAATTGCCAGATGATTTTATTATTTCAGGGGATCATACATCTTTAGATGCTATTCCGCTAAAAGAAGCATTGAACGGTCAATTGAATGAACTTCTTATTCGTTTAAGAGACGTCAAAAAAGGAGAATTTTTAGTTGGGCGTCATATTCCTCGGGAACAATGCATAAATCTATCTTCGGAAGAGTTTTTAAAAGTCGCTGAAAATACTTTTGAAGCCCTTTTCCCAATTTACGATATCATCATTGGGAAAAATTAGGATTTACAATCGGATATATTTACAGATATAATTTCCTGTTTTGAGGAAAAGTCGATTTTCTGCTATATGTTGTATAATTAATATGCTCAGGACGACTTTAATCATTACATTTTTCTTCCGCTTTTTTTCATCAAATTCATTTATAAACTCCATTAATGATTCATATATTGATGTTTGGGAAAGGAAAAAAGGAGCGTAAATGACCGCTCCTTTTTGTTGTCTTTATCTTCGTTTTTTTTGTGATTCAAGTACAATTGTTTCCCCATTTTCCAGTTTTCTTGCCTGTTTCACTACCGGGTAACTAGCATATCCACTGACCTCTTCAAATTCACGAAACAGTGTTTTTTCTTCTGCTTTCGATGGAACGATTTCTTTAAAACGCCGATACTTTTCTAACATCACTTCTCTTTTAATGCCTTTTTCATATGCTTGTTCAATTCCTTCAAAAAATTTTACTACCGTGATAATTTCTTCCGTTGTCCAATCCGGCGAAATAGGATACGCATATTCCATTGACAGTACCTCTCTTTTTTCTCTTTATCTTCCCCACTTTAATCGAATTTCTTCCGCTTCCCGGATCATTCGATCAATCAGTTCTTTTACGGTTGGTACATCTTTTATTAAACCAGTTACTTGTCCTGCCCAACCGAATCCGTTCTTTGCATCTCCATCGTAAATGAAGCGTTTATTGGCCTTTCCGCTTATGTATTCTTTTAACGCTTCATAAGTAGGGGTTTCCTTTTCAATTTCCAAAATTTTTTCAGTAAATTCACTTTTTAATGCGCGAGCTGGAGTTCCTAATGAGCGTTTGATAACCGTAGTATCTGTTTCTGTACTGTTGATTAGCGCGTCGATATAGGCAGGTGATGCATGCACACACTCTTTTGTCGCAATGAATCGTGTCCCCATTTCGATTCCTTCTGCCCCAAGGGACAATGCTGCCATCAAACCACGGCCATCCCCAATTCCCCCAGAAGCAATTACTGGGATTGAGACGCTATCTACTACTTGCGGAACGAGCACCATTGTCCCCACATCATCTCGACCTAAATGCCCTCCACCTTCTTGTCCTACAACCATCACTGCGTCCGCACCAAGTTCTTCAGCTTTTTGTGCTTGACGGCGTGCCGCTACTAATACTAACTTTTTCACATCAACACCTTCAAGTAATTTGAACATCGGTGCTGGATTTCCTCCAGTCATCGATATAACGGGCACTTTTTCTTCAATGGCTACTTCCACCATTGGCTCATATCCTTTCCCGTAATTGCCAAAAGCAAAATTGACGCCGAAAGGTTTATCCGTTTTCTCTTTCGTTTTTCGAATTTCTTCTCTTAATTGTTCTGGTGTTTCTAAACTGAGAGCAGTAATTTGTCCAAGTCCACCAGCATTAGATACGGCTGCAGCTAAATCTGAGTATGCTAAATAAGCTAAGCCACCTTGTATGATTGGATATTGTATTCCTAATAATTTCGTTACTCTTGTATCCCAATTCAACATTTACATCCCCTTTTCATCATAATTATTTATATAGTTCTTCAATAAAACTTGAATTTCCTTTAATTTTTTATAGCATGTGTAGCCTATAGATGCTATAATTTCTTTGTTTTGAATATTAATTAAAAGCGAGGTGGTACCTGCGTTGTCACAGTTAGAAACTCCTTTGTTCGACGCATTGCTAAAACATCGAAACAGACATCCAATCCAATTCCATATTCCCGGACATAAAAAGGGACAAGGAATGGATCCTGCGTTTCGAGAATTCGTCGGAGACAACGTTTTATCAATTGATTTAATCAATATTGCTCCACTAGATGATTTACATTCACCAAAGGCTGCTATTAAAGAAGCTCAAGAACTTGCTGCACAAGCTTTTGGTGCTGATTATACATTTTTCTCTGTTCAAGGAACTAGTGGTGCTATCATGGCGATGATTATGTCTGTCGTCGGTCCAGGAGATAAAATTTTGGTACCACGAAATGTTCATAAATCAACAATGTCAGCGATTATTCTTTCAGGTGCTATTCCGATATTTATTTATCCTGAAGTGGATGAAGAATTCGGTATCACCCATGGAATCTCAGCAGAATCCGTTGAAAAAGCAATCGAAACATATCCTGATGCAAAGGCTGTACTTGTCATTAATCCAACATATTTTGGTTTTGCTGCTGATTTAAAACGCATTGTGGATATCGCACATACTTCAAATATACCAGTAATCGTTGATGAGGCCCATGGCATTCATTTAAAATTCCATGATGAACTACCAATCTCAGCAATGGAAGCTGGTGCAGACATGGCCGCAACAAGCGTACATAAGCTGGGAGGGTCTTTAACGCAAAGTTCTGTATTAAACGTACGAGAAGGTCTTGTGAGCGTAAGTCGAGTTCAATCAGTGTTATCAATGTTGCAAACGACTTCCACTTCATATCCGCTATTAGCATCCCTCGACTGTGCTAGAAGACAATTAGCAGTTCATGGATATGATTTAATTGACCAAGCCATTCGCCTGGCAAAAGAAGCAAGAAAACGAATTAACAAAATTCCTCACTTAAAAGTTGCTGGAAGAGAAAAATTGCATTCTTCTGCTACATTCGATATGGATCAGACAAAATTGTTAATCAGCGTAAAAGATTTAGGAATTACAGGTCATCAAGCGGAGGAATGGCTTCGTCAAAATGCGAATATTGAAGTAGAGCTATCTGACCTATACAACATCCTTTGTCTTGTAACATTAGGCGATACAAAAAAAGAAATTAATTTGCTAATTAACGCGCTCCAACGTATGTCTCAAACCTTTGATTCTGAAGCTTGCGTGAAAGAAACAGAAGTCAATGTACCGGACATTCCTGCTCTTGCCATGACACCAAGAGATGCCTTTTATTCCAGTACGGAAGTAATTCCTTTTAAAGATTCCGCTGGTTATATTTGTGCTGAATTTATTATGGTATATCCTCCAGGCATTCCAATCTTTATTCCTGGGGAAGTCATTACAGAAGAAAATATAAAGTATATTCAAATGAATATTGAAGCAGGATTGCCGGTCCAAGGTCCAGAAGATGCGAGCCTACAAACCATTCGGGTTATTAAAGAACGCAAACCGATATATTAGTATGCATTAAAAGATGAAAGAGGTTGGGACAAAACCCACCTCTAACTAAAAATAGCCGCTGGCATTTTACACAAGTAAAATGTCGGCGGCTTAATTTTATTGCATCATAAAAGGACACTTTCTGCTAAAATTTAAGTATCTGACCCCAAAAATTTTAGCCAAAGGAAGTGTCCTTATGTTTAAATATTATAACATGAATCAACTAGTTTTGCCTTTAGATTTAGAAGTAAAATTACAAGAAAATGATATTGCCTTCCACATTCATCATTTAGTAGAAAGTATTCCACATGAAGCCTTTGAGCCATTTCTTCGAAATACAGGTTGTCCTGCTTATCATCCACGCATGATGTTAAAAATTATTTTGTGTGCTTATTCTCAATCTGTCTTTTCAGGTCGTAAAATTGAAGCACTATTAAAAGACAGTATTCGCATGATGTGGTTAGCCCAAGGATATGAACCCAGCTATCGTACAATTAACCGTTTCCGTGTTCAACCTGAAGTAAAAGAGTTAATCCGTCAGTGTTTTGTCCAATTCCGTTGCCAACTCGTACAAGAAAAATTGATTGATCAGGAAGCCATTTTTATTGATGGTACAAAGATTGAAGCGAATGCGAATAAGTTTACATTTGTATGGAAAAAATCGATTGAAAAATACCATCACAGTTTAATTGAAAAGTCGAATCAGCTATACAGCGAACTGTTAGAAAAAGAAATCATACCTGAAATTGAACGTGAAAGCGAGGATGAACTATTAATAGAAGAACTCGCTCAAATGGTTCAAAAAGTAGATGATGTGATTACAGAATATGACCAAAAAATTGAAGCATCGTCAGATGCCTCAGAACGAAAAGCATTAAGAAGCAAGCGAAAATATCCGAAGAAAGCATATAAACAGTTAATTGACTTTATCATACGTAAACAGAAGTACCAAAAAGACTTTGAAATCTTTGGTGAACGGAATAGTTATTCCAAAACAGATTCTGATGCGACGTTCATGCGAATGAAAGATGATTATATGAAAAATGGCCAACTGAAGGCGGGATATAATGTACAAATCGCAACAGAAGGTCAATACGCACTAGCCTATGGAATTTATTCTAATCCCACAGACTCGCGTACTCTAATTCCTTTTTTGGATGAGATTGAGAAACATTTTTTTAATTTACCGAAGCATATTGTCGCAGATGCAGGTTATGGTAGTGAACAAAACTATGATGAGATACTTTCGAAACGAAGACGAGAAGCACTGATTACGTATAACATGTACTTGAAAGAGCAAAAGAAAAAGTATAAACAAAACAAATTTAATCCAGACAATTGGCAGTATGACAAGGAAAGTGATACATACACTTGCCCGAATCAGCAACGCCTCGTATTCAAATATGTATCAGTACGTACAGATAAAACAGGTTTCAAACGAGAGTTTAAAATCTATGAGTGTGAAGATTGTTCGGGATGCCCCCTTCGTTCATCTTGCACGAAAGCAAAAGAAGGCAACAATCGAAAACTCATGGTGAATGAGAAGTGGAAAAAACAAAAAGAATATGTAAGAGCGAAGCTTTCAGAAGAGAAAACGAGTTCAATTTATCGTCAACGCAAAATTGACGTAGAACCAGTTTTTGGATTCTTGAAGGCTAATTTGCGTTTCACTCGATTTTCTGTACGTGGAAAATCGAAGGTTGAAAACGAAATAGGTATCGCATTAATGGCCGTGAATTTACGAAAATACACAGCACAGGTATGAGTTAACAAAAGATAGTAGTAAAAAAAGCAAAAAAGGCGAATTTGAGTGAGCTCAAATTCGCCTTTTTCTCGTTTTGAAGCTAGTTATGTCCCAGCCTCTTTTTACATAAAAATATATGCAAATATTGGACATAAAATCGCACCAATTACCGCACTAAGCCCCAAAGATAATGAGCCAATCGACAAATCCAGTTCACTATAATCCACAAGCTTAGACGTTCCAACTCCGTGACTAGCGCTCCCCATCGCAATTCCACGACTAATGGATGATTCAATTTTCCCAATGGAAAACACAACAGAACCAAGTAACGCTCCTGTAAATCCTGCAATCATTACCAATACGGCAGTAAGAGGTGGGATCCCGCCAATTGTTTCACTCACTTGCATTGCTACAGGTGTCGTAATGGATTTTGGTAAAGCTGTTAATATTAATTCTTTATCTAATTTAAAAATAACAAGCAAAGTATAAATACTAATTAAACCACTCACCATGGCTATCAAGATACCAGATAGAATCGTATATTTATATTTCAACACCATTTCCCACTGATTGTATAAAGGATAAGCTAATGCCACAACTGCTGGACCCAGCAAATGTTGTAAATAACGTCCGCCTTCCATATACACTTCGTAAGGAATATTCAATAAAAGCAGTCCTGCAATAATAATAATCGACGAAGTTAAAATTGGCATGAAAAACTGATAAGGGAATCGTTTATGTAATTTCACCATTAATAAAAATATGATAACGGTGCTAATGATGGATATACTTGCTTGCATGATCCATTTCTCCCTTCTCCTTCTTCTCTTTCATTGCTAGCTCTTTTTTCTCAATCCATTGACAGATTAAACTTGTTGTGATTAGTACAAATAGTGTACTAACAATAACGGATGCCATTAATAATGAGCCAGACAAGGAGAAAAGCTCAGGATAATTAATTATGCCAATCATCGGTGGAATAAAGAACAACATCATAAAACCAATTAAAAAGGATGCACCATCTTTTATATAATCTACTTTTATCCATTTTAACTGCAAGCATATAAATAAAAGCACTAACCCTATAACACTAGCTGGCAATGGTAGTTTTGTTAAATTACCAATTAATACACCAGCATAATAAAAAATATACAGAATCAAAATTTGAGCGATTATCCGAACAACTCTCATAGAATCATTAGAAAAAGGAAATCCTTTTTCTAAACTCACCTCCGTATCCGTTATTTTATACCTGTGACAAAATAATGTCTATTCTTTTAAATTTATAAAAATCAAAACTATCTAAATATTGAAGATAAATTCCTAATTTATGAGGATGAATTCTCGAATAAACGGATAAATGCATTTTTACAATGAAGGAGCTGGCATCTTTTTTTTGATGTAATTGCTCCACTAAATAAGAATCTCCTTCTTGTGCAGATAACACTCTAGCTTGTGCAGATTAATACTGCTCTTGTGCATATTCCTTATTTAATTGTGTGGATGTTTCACCTGCTCGTGCGAATAAATCAACCTTTTACATAAATAGCTCTCCTCTTGTGTAGATAACTTATCTGCTTGTGTGGATACATCAGCAGCTTGTGCGGATAGCTCCCCTACTTGTGTGAATGGCTTCCATTCTTGTGTAGATAACCACACATCTCGTGCGGATAACCTTCAAGCTTGTGTGGTTAGCATATAATCTTGTGCGAGTTTCCCCACAATACGTTTCCTCCTCATTATATGGATAAACAGAAAAGCTGTACGAAAGACATTGTATATTGGCTTTCGTACAGCTTTTTCATTTAATCTAGCCGAATCGCTCTTCGATTTTTTCCAAAAAGTCTTGATAATGATTCGTATACAATTGGAACGATAAATAAAGTGAGAACTGTTGAACTAAATAAACCACCGATTACGGTAATGGCTAATCCTTTTGAAATTAAACCGCTTCCTTCTTCCTCAAATATAAGCGGAATTAATGCCCCCATTGTTGCAATAGCCGTCATCAATATCGGTCTTAATCGAGTGCTACCCGCCTCTAATATTGCTTCTCGCATCTTCATTCCGTCATATTCCATATGAACGATGCGGTCCACTAAAACAATCGCATTCGTTACAACAATTCCGATTAACATAAGAAGTCCCATCATCACTGAAACGGATATCGTTTCATCAAAAATCCATAGCAATCCTAAGGCTCCTATCACGGTAAAAGGTAAAGAAAATAAAATGGCAAATGGAGCGAGCCCTTCGCTGAACGTTACTACTAATATAAAATAAACAATCGCCACTGCCGCAAGACATGCAAGACCAAGTTTCACAAAAGCTTCTTCCATATCTTTTGTTACTCCTGCAGCTTCAATCTCAACGCCTTTTGGTAATTTTAATTTCTCAAGCCTTTCTTCCACTTCCGTAGAAGCTTTCGTAATGTCCTTACTTGTAATCGTACCAGAAACTGTTGCATAAAATTTCCCTTTACTTCGCGAAACTGTATTGGCAACCGTTCCTTTTTTCACTTCAACTATATCTCCAATTGTCACAACACTTCCTGTTGGAGTAGAGAGTGGAGTTTGCAACAACGCTTCAAAGTTTTGTGGTATGATTTTATCTTTGCGAATAATAACATTGACGTCTTCTCCATCTTTTTCAATCGTTGTTAATACTTGTTCCGGCATATGAGGATTTAATAAATAAGCGATTTGTGCAGCTGATAAGTGATATTGCAAGAGGGTTTGTTGATTTACTTTCAATGTATATTCATCAAATCGTTCCGCCAGACTTGTCGAAACATCTTTTACATACTTTGAATCCTGCATTATATCTTCTATTTGCATAACAGCTTCTTCTAAATCAACTTGATCGTTGCCGTAAACTGTATAACTTAATTCGTTATTCGAGACGGACATATTGAAATTTTGATTTTTCCATTTACCAGAATGATCTAAATTGGCTAAGTAATTTTCGATCTCTTTTGTCACTTCATCAAAGTTTTCTGTTTCTTCATTAAAAATTAAGAACATTAAAGCTCCATTATTGCTGCCCATACCCATCATCATATTATCGCTTGAACCGATGGAAAGTTGAACAACCTCCACATCTTCTCTTGCCATCATTTCCTGTTCTACTTCAGACACATTTTGTAATATCGTATCTTCCGTTTCACCCGGCTCTGGTGTATAGGTGATATAAAGCATTTTTTGTTCTTCTGTTGGCAAAAAACTAAAGCCGAGAATAGGAATTAAACATAAGCTTCCAACAAGTAATAAAAAAGCAACAAATGAAGTAATCAGTTTATGATTTAATGTCCAATTTAAAAATTTCCTATAATATTTTGCCAACATGCTTTTGGTGGATCGATGCCCTGTAACTCTATTTTCCTTATATAATTTTTTCTTAAAAAGTGAATGTGAAAATGCTGGTACCACGGTAATTGCTACAAGCAAAGATGCGAGCAATGCAAAGGTTATTGTCAGTGCAAATGGGAGAAATAATTCCCCAATCATCCCTCCAACAAATACTAGTGGTAAAAATACTGCAATGGTAACCAATGTAGAAGATAATATTGGTTTAAACATTTCAATCGTTGCAGAGCTTATTAATGCTCGTCCATATAAAGGTTCGTTTCTTAAATGGAGCCTTCTGTAAATATTTTCAACGACCACAATCGAGTCATCAATAACCCTCCCAATTGCTATCGTCATCGCACCTAATGTCATCATATTTAACGTAATATCTAGAGAATACAAAATCATAAAAGCAATCAATAAAGATAATGGTATGGAAATTACAGAAATCAATGTTGATTTGATATCTCTTAAGAAGAATAAAATGACAACAATTGCTACCACTGCGCCAATAAAGGCTTTATTTAACATGGTTCTGACAGACTGTTCAATTGGTGCACCTTGGTCTAAAGTAACATCAATGATTAACCCTTGAACGGATGACGTTAATTCATTCGCTAACGCTTTCGCTTCCTTAACGACTTCCAGCGTATTGGCATCTTGCGCTTTAACAATTTGTAAAGTGATTGCCTCTCTACCATTCGTTCTTGATACAGACTCCACTTTCCCAACAAAATGAATAGTTGCAATTTCACCTAACGTAACAAAAGGATAAGGGTAAATCTGGGAAGGGGTAATTGGTATAACTATATTCTTTAATCCTTCAATTGTCGTCACTTTACCATCAATTACGATTGATTGCTCTTCATCCTGAAACGGAAATAATCCAAGAGGCACTCGGACGTTGCTCGATTGAATCATTTGTTTTACATTTTCCTCTGTTATCCCAAGAGAAGCCATTTTCTCTTCATTAAAATGTAACTCAATTTCATTTACATGTTGACCTGAAATCGAAACAGACGCCACACCATCAATTCCTTCAAATTTTGGTGCGACAATTTCTTCTACCGTCGTTGTAAGTTCTGCAATATCTTCTGTTTCACTTGAAATACTAAAAGCCAATATTGGAAATGCATTAATTGTTACTCGTGTAATATTTGGCTCCTCTGCATGATCTGGAAGTTTTATTTGTTCAATGGCTGACTTGATTTCCCGTTCGGCATTAACAAGGTCAATACCATACTCAAATTCAATTTGCACATTTGATAAATTGGCATAGGAATTAGAGTATACATTTAGAACTCCTTCTAAGTTTGCAACAACTTTCTCCAAAGGTTCTGAAATTTCTTCCATCACCTGTTTTGGAGTTGCTCCAGGATACACTGTCGTAACCGTAATAACTGGAATTGATATATCAGGAATAGTCTCCATATTCATTTTAGATGTAGAGTATATTCCTGTACCTAAGAAAATGAATGTTAGTAACCAGACAGCTAGTTTATTCCTTAGCACAAATCGAAGAATCCCATTCAATGGTCATTCACCTATCTTTGATGGTTAATTATTTATTTTTATTTTGTGCAATCTCATTTTTTCAATGCTGAAAATTCATCATTTTACGAGCTAGAGAATCAATTCATCATTTCCTATCAATTCGACCAGATATTTGCCAGCATAGAACGAGAAGCTTCAAAATAAAAAAAGCCCTTGTAATGAGTTACAAGGGCTCTAAACTAGTGATTATTTTGAAATAATGTGGATTGGGTTGCCAAGTAATACTTCCGCAGTTTCCATTGTGATTTCGCCTAAAGTTGGATGCGGGTGAATTGTAAGAGCGATGTCTTCAGCTGTCATACCGCCTTCGATTGCTAGGCAGATTTCAGAAATCATGTCAGAAGCACCAGCACCTACAATTTGTCCACCGATGATAAGGCCATCTTCTTTACGTGCAACAAGTTTCACAAAACCTTCTGTTTGATTTAATGCTAATGCACGACCGTTTGCTGCGAATGGGAATTTCGCAACAGTTACTTCGATACCTTCAGCTTTCGCTTGCTCTTCGCTATATCCAACAGATGCCATTTCTGGGTCTGTGAAGCAAACAGCTGGAATTGCTAAGTAGTCAACTACAGATTTATGTCCTGCAATTGCTTCAGCAGCAACTTTTCCTTCATAAGAAGCTTTGTGAGCAAGTTGTGGACCAGGAACAATATCACCAATTGCATAGATATTTGGAATATTTGTACGGCATTGTTTATCAACTTTAATTAATCCTCTTTCGCCGAACTCAATACCGATTTGTTCAAGACCAAGTTCATCTGTATTTGGTCTGCGTCCAACTGTTACAAGTACGTAATCTGCTTCAACTTTCTTCTCTTCGCCGTTTACTTCATAAGTTACAATTACGCCATCTTTAGTTTCTTCTACACCTTTAGCAAGGGCGTTCACTTCAATTGTAACACCTTTTTTCTTCAGACCTTTTTTCACGATTTGAGTCATTTGTTTCTCAAATCCTGCTAAGATGTCGCTTGCACCTTCAAGGATTGTTACTTCAGTACCAAAGTTTGCATATGCTGTTCCTAATTCTGTACCGATGTATCCTCCACCGATTACAACTAATTTTTTAGGTAATTCTTTTAAGTTTAACGCACCAGTAGAGTTAATTACACGATCAGAATATTTGAATGTTGGGATTTCCACAGGACGAGAACCTGTTGCAATAATTGCATTTTTAAATTTATAAGTTTGAGCTTGGTCGCCATTTACAACGCGAACAGTATTTGCATCAACGAAATAAGCTTCACCTTTTACAACATCAATTTTATTTCCTTTTAATAGACCAGCTACTCCACCTGTAAGTTTTTTTACTACGCTGTCTTTGAAAGCTTGCACTTTTTCAAAATCAAGTTTTACATCAGAAGTAATAACACCCATATCATCTGAATGTTTTGCTTGTTCGTAGCGGTGAGCAACTGAAATTAACGCTTTTGATGGAATACATCCAACGTTTAAGCATACTCCGCCCACTTCATTTTTTTCAACAACTGTTACTTTTTGTCCAGTTTGTGCTGCACGAATTGCTGCAACATATCCACCAGGACCTGCTCCAACTACAAGAGTGTCGATTTCGATTGGAAAATCTCCTACTACCATTTGTTACGCCTCCATTAATAAAAGTTCAGGATCACTTAGTAAACGCTTCAAATAATTTAAAGCATTTTGAGCTAAAGCTCCATCGATCATACGATGATCAAAGCTCAATGATAATGCTAACATAGGTGCTGCTATAATTTCACCTTCTTTTATTATAGGCTTTTCTGAAATTCTTCCAAGTCCTAAAATTGCTATTTCTGGATGATTAATCACTGGTGTGAACCATTGGCCTCCAGCAGAGCCTATATTTGTGATGGACATTGAGCCGCCTTTCATCTCGTTTGGAGCAAGTTTTCCTTCACGCGCTTTTGTTGCTAAATCATTGATTTCGGACGCAATTGTAAAAATTGATTTTCTGTCCGCATGTTTGATAACTGGAACAAGCAACCCACGTTCAGTATCGGCAGCAATTCCAACATTATAATAATGTTTTTGAATAATTTCTTGTGTTGCATCGTCAAATGAACGATTAAATTCTGGGAATTCTCTCAACATTGCCACTAACGCTTTTACCACATAAGGTAAATATGTTAACTTGACGCCTTTTTCAGCCGCAACATCTTTGAATTTTTTGCGATGAGCGACTAAATTCGAAACATCTACTTCGTCCATTAAAGTTACATGAGGAGCCGTTTGTTTGGAATGAACCATTGCTTTTGCAATCGCTTTGCGAATTCCAGATATTTTTTCTCTCGTCTCTGGGAATTCACCTTCCAACACAGGAATTTGTGGAATTTCTGCAACCGCTTCTTGTTTTTCTTCCACAACTTTCGGCGCTTCTTGAACAGTTTGCCCGCCTTCCATATAACGAATGATATCCTCTTTTAAGATACGACCGTTTTTCCCTGTACCTTCCACTAATTGAATATCAACACCGTTCTCTCTAGCAAACTTGCGAACGGAAGGCATCGCGATTACACGTTTAGCAACTTCAATTTCAGAAGATAGTGGTACTTCCTTTGTTTCCTGTTGTTTCGTATCTTCTACTTTTCCATCTTCTGCTGTCGCTTGAACTTGCGCTTCAGTTTTAGATGAATCTTCCTCAACGTGCGCATCACCTTTAAATTGCATGTTTTCATAACCTGGTGCATCTAAGCGAATGAGCACATCTCCAACGACAGCTACACTGCCTTCATCGACTAAAATTTCTTCTACTTTACCTGCAACAGGAGAAGGAATTTCCACTACTGCTTTATCGTTTTGAATCTCACATAAAATATCGTCCTCATTTACCTCATCACCTGGTTTCACAAACCATTTTACGATTTCACCTTCGTGGATTCCTTCGCCGATATCTGGCATACGAAATTCAAACGCCATTACGTCCACCCTTTCATCAATTAGAATGTTAAAACTTTTTTCGCTGTTTCGATAATGTCTTTGTAATTAGGTAACCAAACATTTTCAGCTTGCGGGAACGGATAAATTGTATCTGGTGCTGCCACTCGAAGTACCGGAGCTTCTAAACTTAATACCGCTCTTTCCATGATTTCCGAAACGACATTTGCCGCGATTCCAGCTTGCTTTTGTGCTTCTTGAACAACAATTGCACGATTTGTTTTTTCTACAGAAGCAATGATTGTGTCAATATCAAGTGGTTGCACTGTGCGAAGGTCCACTACTTCTACAGAGTATCCTTCTTTCTCTAATTCTTCTGCAGCTTTTAAGCTTTCATGCACCATTAATCCGTAAGCGAAAATGGATAAATCTTTTCCTTCTCGTTTTACATCTGCTTTACCAATTGGAATTGTATAAGCTTCTTCAGGCACTTCTTGACGGAATGAACGATATAGTTTTAGATGCTCTAAAAAGATAACCGGATCATTATCGCGAATAGCTGAAATTAACAACCCTTTCGCATCATATGGCGTTGAAGGAATCACAACTTTTAAGCCCGGTTGTTGAGCCATTAATCCTTCTAAACTATCAGAGTGCATTTCAGGCGTGTGTACACCGCCCCCAAATGGCGAGCGAATCGTAATTGGCATATTAAACGTACCGCCAGTGCGGAAACGATAACGAGCAATTTGTCCGCTAATGGAATCCATTACTTCATATACGAAACCGAAGAATTGAATTTCCGGAACTGGACGAAATCCTTGTAAAGCTAAACCGATTGCAAGACCACCGATTCCTGATTCAGCAAGAGGAGTATCGAATACCCGATCCACTCCAAATTCCTTTTGTAAACCTTCAGTTGCTCGGAATACCCCGCCGTTTACACCGACGTCTTCCCCGAACACTAACACATTTTCATCATTTTTCAATTCTGTGCGTAAAGCATCAGTAATCGCTTGAATCATCGTCATTTGTGCCATAGGTTACTTCGACTCCTTTGCTTTATAGATTTCGTATTGTTCTTTTAGATTGAAAGGCAGCTCCTCATGCATGATGGAGATTAAGTCAGTTACTGTTTGTTTTGGAGCTTGGTCCGCTAATTTAATAGCTTCTTTAATTTCTTCTTTCGCTCTTTCAATCACTTCTGTTTCTTTCTCTTCAGACCAGAGTCCTTTGCCTTCTAAATATTTACGGAAACGTACAATTGGGTCTTTTTTCGCCCATTCATTATCAATATCTTCTGTACGATAACGCGTTGGATCGTCCCCTGACATTGTATGCGGTCCGTAACGGTAACAAATTGTTTCAATTAATGTCGGACCTTCACCAGCTACAGCACGCTCACGTGCATCTTTTGTTGCTACATAAACAGCTAATGGATCCATTCCATCTACTTGAACACATGGAATACCTGCTGCAATTCCTTTTTGTGCAAGTGTTTTTGCAGCTGTTTGTATGTCACGAGGAGTAGAAATCGCATATTGGTTATTTTGAATAAAGAAGATTGCTGGCGCTTTGTATGCCCCTGCAAAGTTGATACCTTCATAGAAGTCACCTTGAGATGAACCACCGTCACCTGTATATGTTACTGCTACATTCTTTCCGCCGCGCTTCTTAATTCCTAAAGCAACCCCAGCTGCTTGAATGTATTGGGCACCAATAATAATTTGAGGAGGTAAAATATTTACACCTTCAGGAATTTGGTTTCCAATGAAATGTCCACGGCTAAATAAGAATGCTTTCCATAACGGTAAGCCATGCCAAACGATTTGAGGAACATCTCTGTAACCTGGTAAAATCCAGTCATCTTTTTCCAATGCAAAGTGGGAAGCTAATTGGGAAGCTTCTTGTCCTGCAGTTGGCGCATAGAATCCAAGTCGTCCTTGTCGATTTAGAGAAATAGAACGCTGGTCTAAAACTCTTGTGTAAACCATGCGAGTCATCAGTTCTACCAATTCTTCATCAGACAATTTTGGTTCATACTCTGGGTTCACAACTTCTCCGTTTTCATTTAAAATTTGAAACATTTCAAATTTGCTTTCAACATCTTGTAATACACCTTTTGGATCAAAAACTTTCCCACTCATAAAACACCTCTCCTTTATCTGTATCATTTTTTATAACCCGAAAATTGATACAACCTTCAATTTACTACAGTATATATTACCATAATACAATCGGTCAATCGTTGTTTTTTCTTTTCAATTCAAAATTATGCTAGTTATTTGAATTTATCACAAAAACATTCTGTTATACCACAAAATAAACTTGTATTATAACAGTTTAATTTTTTGACAAAATTAATATGATATGCTCATAAAATAATCCGTTGTACGAAATTCATTATCGCCTATAAATGACATATAATATTCATTGAAACATCTATTAGAAAAAGAAATTGACATATGGTATTTTTAAATAGAAAAACCTTCATTTTGATAGAGAAATTGAAAGGAAGTAAAATATGATTTTAATGAAAGATATTGTCCGTGAAGGTCACCCTGCTTTAAGAACGAAAGCAGAAGAGATGAAATTCCCGTTATCAGATGAAGAGCGTAAATTAGCAGAGGATATGTTGCAGTTTTTAAAAAATAGCCAAGACCCGGAAATAGCAGAAAAATATGAATTGCGTTCTGGAATAGGGCTTGCAGCAAACCAAGTAAATTGTTTAAAAAGAATGTTTGCCCTTCATATTGAAGAAGAAAATGGAGAAACACTCAGCTTTGTCGCAATCAACCCAAAAATCGTCAGCCATTCTGCTGAAAAAACTTACTTACCTAATGGTGAGGGCTGCTTATCCGTTGACCGCAATGTTCCTGGGTATGTTCCTCGATATGCACGGATTACGGTAAAATTCTTCACTGTTGATGGCGAAGAGAAAAAAATGCGTTTAAAAGGTCTTCCAGCGATATGTTTTCAACACGAATTGGACCATTTAAACGGGATTATGTTTTATGATCATATTAATAAAGAAGATCCATTTGCTCCTATTCCAGATGCTTTTCCTTTTGAAGGTTAATAAGCATAAAAAAGAAAACCCTAAAAGCACCAATTTTGTCTTCAGTGCTTTTGGGGTTTCTACTTGTATGAGACAAATGCCGAGACTTCGAAAAGTCATCATGCATATAAATAGATTAGATGATTTCTAATTTTTTCATCACTTTCGCAAGCCCATCATTGTCAACATGTTCACCTACAACATCAGCTACTTCTTTTACTTGTTCTTTGGCATTACCCATTGCTACCCCTACACCAACTGCTTGAAGCATTTCAATGTCGTTTAATCCATCACCAAAAGCAATGGCATTTTCAATGGGAATATTCATTTTTTCCAATACTTTTTTAATCCCTCTCGCTTTTGAACCGTCTTTTGGAAGGATATCGCAAGAGTACGGATGCCAGCGAACAAATTTAACATTTGAAAATGTTTCGTGATAAATCGCTTCCTCTTCTTCTTCCATAAAAATAAGTGTTTGATAGACAGCATTTTCTTTATAAAAATGAGGATTAATTTCGGGATACGGGTAGCGTAACGATAGTAAACTTTGTTCGATTTTTTTGTTTCCTTCTGTTGTAGCAATCATTTTTTCGTCATCAATAAATACAACAGGATGATTGCGCATAGATCCGAATTCAATGATTTCCGTTAAATCGTCTTGTGGAACACTATCTGTAAAAATCACTTCATTTTTATAAACAACATATTGTCCATTAAAAGTTATAAAAGTATCAATCTCTAACTCTTTTAAAATCGATTGAATCATAAAAGGAGCTCGACCTGTAGCAATGGCAATTTCATAACCGTTCCTCTTTGCTTGATAAATTGCATCCTTCGCAGATGGAGGCAATCTTTTCTTACTATTATAAAGTGTACCATCTACATCAAAAAACAGAACCTTCTTCATTGTCACTAACCCTTCTAATGCATATTTATATGTAAATGAAAAATACTTTACATATATATAATTCTACCTTATACTTTAAACTAAGGAGTGATGTGCCATGTTAAAAAGACTCAAAAAGAAACTTTTGAAGCGTCTTAATGGCATCCTCGGTAAAAAATCAATCGCTTAAGCCCTTCAAAAACGGAGGGCTTTTCTTTATTTTAAAAGATTCACATGATAATATAAAGGAAATGCATTTTATTTCGCCATGTTACAAATTTGAAATTTTGGTATATAATGAATATTTCTTAATAAATTTTGTCACTTTAACTAATAGGCCACTTCATGCAGATGGTTGTGAAGATATAAACCATTTGCGTTAATATAATAAATACCAATTGATTATATTCGTAAAAAGTGGAAAAATAATAAATGCAAAAAATGTTCGGTTAAAGAGGGAGAGAAAAGATGATTTACAAAGTGTATTATCAAGAAAATCCAGATGAAGTACCAGTTCGCGAAAATACGAAAAGCCTCTATCTAGAAGCTAATTCAGAACGAGAAGTCCGCGAATATTTAAAAGATCGCCACATTTTGATTGAATATATCCAATTACTTGAGGGCAATTATTTAGAATATGAAAAAAATAGCCCGAATTTCCGTTTGGAGAATGCATAATCTATATGAAATTTGTAAAAAATGATCAAACTGCCGTTTTTGCTCTTGGCGGACTGGGTGAAATCGGCAAAAATACTTATGGAGTTCAATTTCAAGATGAAATCATTATCATCGATGCAGGGATTAAATTCCCTGAAGATGATTTGCTAGGAATCGATTATGTAATTCCTGACTACACTTATTTAGTACGAAACGCCGATAAAATTAAAGGTCTTTTTATTACTCATGGCCATGAAGACCACATCGGTGGAATACCATATTTATTGCGCCAAGTAAATGTACCTGTGTACGGTGGAAAACTTGCCCTTGGGCTTTTGCGCAATAAATTAGAAGAACACGGTTTACTACGTCAAACGAAACTGATTGAAATTAAAGAAGATGATGTCATTAAATTCCGAAAAACATCTGTTAGTTTCTTTAGAACAACACATAGTATTCCAGATGCATTTGGAATCGTTGTAAAAACACCGCCTGGAAATATCGTTCATACTGGTGACTTTAAATTTGATTTTACACCAGTGGGTGAACCAGCCAACTTAACGAAAATGGCAGAAATCGGACGCGATGGCGTGCTTTGTTTATTATCGGACAGCACAAACGCAGAAGTACCTAACTTTACAATGTCAGAACGAAAAGTTGGTGAAAGCATCCACGATATTTTCCGTAAAGTTGAAGGACGTATTATTTTTGCAACGTTCGCTTCCAATATCCATCGACTTCAACAAGTAACAGATGCAGCTGCTCAATATGGAAGAAAAATTGCAGTTTTCGGACGATCGATGGATAATGCTATTTCCATTGGTCGAGAATTAGGATACATTACTGCACCAAAAGAAACGTTCGTTGACGCTCAAACAATCAATCGCCTACCAGCAAATGAAGTAATGATTTTGTGTACAGGCTCTCAAGGCGAACCAATGGCGGCTTTATCGCGAATTGCTAATGGTACTCACCGTCAAATTCAAATTCAGCCAGGAGATACAGTTGTATTCTCCTCTTCGCCTATTCCTGGCAATACGATTAGCGTCAATAAAATTATTAACTTATTATACCGTGCTGGTGCAGAAGTCATTCATGGATCTATTAACAATATTCATACTTCAGGTCACGGTTCCCAAGAAGAACAAAAATTAATGCTTCGCTTAATGAAGCCAAAATTCTTCATGCCAATTCACGGTGAATATCGCATGTTAAAAATGCATACGAAACTTGCTATTGATTGCGATGTACCGGCTGAAAATACATTTGTAATGGAAAATGGAGATGTACTTGCACTCAGCTCAAACGAAGCTTACGTTGCAGGACGCATCCCTTCAGGCGATGTTTACATTGATGGAAGCGGAATTGGTGATATCGGAAATATCGTGTTGCGCGATCGCCGAATTCTTTCCGAAGAAGGATTAGTCATTGTTGTTGTTAGCGTAGATATGAAACAACAAAAAATTGTAGCAGGTCCTGATATTATTTCTAGAGGTTTTGTTTATATGCGTGAATCTGCTACACTAATTAGCGAAGCACAGAAAATGCTTGCAGATCATTTAGCAGAAATGATTCAAGAAAAATCTCAATGGACAGAATTAAAAAATGAGATAACAGATATTTTATCTCCATATTTATTTGAAAAAACTAAACGTAGACCAATGATTTTACCAATCATTATGGAAGTATAAAAATCTGAGGCTGTCTAGAAAAATTAACCTTCTAGACAGCCTTATTTCTTCGATTCATGTTGTCATTCAATTTTATATATTGCTAACTCGCTTCCTTCTTTCTTTATCGATTGACTATTATGTCGGTTATTTTGACTATTATCCTCTGGCGCATGACTATTAACTTCGAAAGTTTGACTATTATCCTCCCTCACACGCGGCTTTTTTTATCGCTTGGCTATTATGTTCGCTTCTTTGACTATTATCCTCTTACGTATGGCTAATATCTTCTGAAATTTGACTATTATCGCCCATCGCTTGCGGCTTTTTTTATCGCTTGGCTATTATGTTCGCTCCTTTGACTATTATCCTCTGGCGTGTGAC
>SMEK01000235.1_pt1 | contig 23207 bp, 19 predicted proteins | sample 2456371 | NCBI WGS metagenome assembly SMEK01 (sample SAMN10132590, study PRJNA489261) | soil metagenome | isolation source: day1 antibiotic-loamy sand soil ammended with composted manure from dairy... | place: USA | collected 2015-04-01
GATTAATAGCCATGGCGCACAATCTGGCAAAAGCAGCCGCTTAATGTGGGGATGATTGTCACGTGCTTTCTTCCAAGCTTAAAAGGAGAAATACTTTTTTAGAAAAGTATTGTTCTATAAAAAAAAATAAAATAGAAAGAGGTTGACCCAGAATTTACTTTTGAGACAACCTCTTTTTGCTTTAAAGCCACATGTTTAAATAAGTAAAACTTTTGCTAATTGAGGCCGAATGCGTATTTTTACGCTCAAATATTAATTACGGAATAATGAGAGAAATACAATTCAGGGAAGCATTGAACGAAGCCATGTCAGAAGAGATGGAACGCGACGAAAAAGTGTTCTTGATGGGTGAAGAAGTGGCAGAATATAACGGTGCTTATAAAGTTAGCCAAGGAATGCTGGACAGATTTGGTCCGGAGCGAGTTATTGACACGCCTATTTCGGAACTAGGTTTTACTGGCTTAGGCATAGGAGCAGCCATGAACGGGCTAAGACCTATTATAGAATTTATGACTTTCAACTTTTCATTAGTAGCGATCGACCAAATTGTAAACGGTGCTGCTAAAATGATGTCAATGTCAGGAGGACAGTTCCCTGTGCCAATTGTATTTCGAGGAGCTACTGGAAATGCTGGAATGCTAAGCTCACAACACTCCCAAAACTTCGAAAACTGGTATGCCAACACCCCAGGCTTGAAGGTAGTGGTTCCCTCTACTCCTTATGATGCCAAAGGATTGCTAAAAACAGCGATTAGGGATGACGATCCTGTTGTCTTTATGGAATCTGAATTGATGTATGGCGATAGGGGGCATGTTCCTGAAGAAGAATACCTTATTCCTTTAGGGCAAGCAAAAGTGGTACGTGAAGGAACAGACGTAACAATTGTTTCTTTTGGAAAGATTATAAAAGTTGCGCTTGAAGCGGCGGATGAGATGGCAAAGGAAGGTGTATCGGTAGAAGTAATTGATCTTAGGACTGTACGACCTATCGATTACCAGACTGTAGTGAACTCTGTGAAGAAGACAAACAGATTGGTGATAGTAGAAGAGGCTTGGCCATTATCTTCTATTGCGACAGAAATCACCTACCATGTTCAGAAAAATGCTTTCGACTATTTGGATGCACCTATATTAAAAATCAATAACATGGATGTGCCACTTCCTTATGCACCGACGCTAATTGAAGTGATCCTTCCTAATGTTAAGAGAACTATAGATGCGATTAATGCTGTATTGTACAGATAAAAAACGCATAAAACATATCATTAGGAAAGCAGCCTTATGGGCTGCTTTTTTTATTGAAGCCTATCATAATGACCTGTACTGAAATCAAGTACTCTTCTGCACAACAGGGACAGCATTATTGTTGCCTTTGTTCACTTATACTTCTTAGTTTAAGCACGTAAAACTATATTTTTCATCTGCTACTGTAGCCCTGTTATGGCTAGATTCGTCTGAATAGTGCAGAAAGCGGTAGGGATTGAGCGGAAAGCCCGAAGCGGGCAGGCTTGTGCGGTGGCCGGACTTGGAGTGAAAGCCCGGCCACCGCCCTTATTTTTAATTAATTTTGGCAAAAAAATAAGCTAACCTCCCTGCCAAATTGTATAGCCTAAACCAACTTGACAGGAAAGATTAGCTTTCACCCTTAAATTATCAACCTAATTATTGTTTACGTCAACGCTGTGAACAGGCTTGGTCGCACCATCTCAAGCCTTAGCTCGTGTGCATCTACGTCCAGCTTATCTATATTTTCCTTATTAACCGAGCACCCTTCTAAGATAAAACTTAAGACCAGCAGAAGGCTGACGAAAATCACAGCTTGCAAAGCTATAATCTTATGTTCTTGAACTCTATTTGCCATGGCTTCCTCCTATAAATAATCCATTGTTACTCCTATGACACAGCAAAAATCTAAATGGTTGGAATGTCTGAAATTATTTCCAGTAATATTTTAGTCCGGCCGTTATCCCAAAGGTCTGCGGATGGCTTCTGAAGTCAGATTGGGACTTAGTAATGGGACTCAGGGCGATGCTATAATTGGGCTCTAAAGTAAGATGATATTGTCGTGAAATCTTATAAAACAACTCAGCTCCTACAAGTCCATTGAAGTTGACATCCCTGAATGGTGACTCACTCCCTGACGTCATCCTGACATCGTCCAACCTATCATTATTCTCAGACAAGGTATTGGAGAGGAAAATATCGGCTCCAACACCAGCTGTGAGCATAAGACCCACTTTTCTATCCACAAGCAAGTATCCAGCTTTGACAGGTATAGTGGCAAATTCAAAGCTGTTCAATAGGTCATACTCTTGTGTAAATGAAGCATTGGAAAAATTCAATGCCTCCGTGTTTGTAGCATTAGTAAGTGCAGGCTTTATTCTTTCGTCATAGTTATTCCTCAAATAGGTAGTGCTATTGGTGGAGGCGCTTTTATAGGCATATTGCACGCCACTTTGCAGTACCCATTTTTTGTTTAGCCTCATGCCGAAATTGAGCCCTAAAGAGTAAGACACCCCAGCACTAGTGTTTTCAGTATATGTAGCAGCTTGGGGCGATTCTCTAGCAGCAGCATAAGTCTTGCTGAGTGCAGGAGAAGTTGGAGGTTGATAATTACTCCCATTTTCAAAGTTAGGATCGAAAATCCCACTCCCCACGTTTAATCCTGCCCACATAATTTTCGACGCTGGCTTGTCCTCTTTGGTGAGCATTTTCACTCCCGGAATGGCATAAATATAGGGAGGCTCTAGCAACTGAGCATAATGTTCCATATAGTAAGGTTGACCTTCCTGTGGCAAAGCAATCCTTTCGGCGTTTCGTTGCTGTATTATTGCAAGAGCAATTGTATTCCTTTCAGTATCACTACTTGACATAACAGTGCTCAATTCCTCACCCACATTGTTAGATTCTGCAGTTACCTGTGAAGATCGCCCTTTATGTAGTCCAGCTTGGCTTTCAGCGCTTTCTTCTACCGATACTTTGGCTTGTGCCAGTGCTAAATTATTACTAGAAGCGTTTGACGGTTTTGTGCCTGTATTGCTTTCTATATCACTTTCTGTCCTTTCATCTCGGACTGACATATCTCTTTGGATAGCCAGACCGTTGGCCTTGATATCGGCACTATTTATTTTATCGCCTTCAGCATCATTATTCCTATTAGCATAGACTTCCTTCGGGCTAGGCTCAGTTGTGGATGTTCGATTGTTCTGTAGGAGTGGGTTTTCGGCGTCTGCCAAGTTGACCTTGGAGGCATTGTAATGGTAATTGAAAACACTCAATGAAATGGCAAAAACTACAGAAGCAGCTGCTACCCATTTATAAAAAATGATTTTGCGTTTATACTTATCCGCTTCGTTGTTGGCAAGATGCCCATCGATATTATTCCAAACGTCTGGCCCTACAGGCATTTCGGCTTGTTCAAACGCCTGCTGCCATGCTTTTTCAAAGTCTGAAAACTCTTCTTTATTTATATCTTTCATAGACCATTCCTTCAGTCGTAAGCAACATTTCCTGCAAAAGCGCCTTTGCTCTAGAGTACTGAGACTTGGAAGTACCCTCACTAATGTTGAGCATTTCGGCAATCTCATGGTGTTTATATCCCTCCAAGGCGTATAGGTTGAAGATCACCCTGCAACCTGTTGGGAGCTCTTGGATCATTTTCAATAAATCTTCGTAATGGAAGCCCGACAAAGTCATTTCCTTATCGCTATGGGTAGTTATTTCTGACACATCCACCATAGGGTATAAGTAAAGCTTGCTTCTCTGTGCATTCAAAGCAGTGTTGATCACAATTCGCTTGATCCAATATTCGATGGGGCTTTCACCTCGGTAATTTTTAATGTTTTCAAATACTTTGATAAAAGCTTCTTGGACAACATCTTCTGCTTCTTGGCGCTCTTTGCAATAGCGTAGACTTACCGCCATCATTTTTTTTGAAAAACGGTCATATAAGGCTTTCTGCCATTGCCTATCTCCTTTGAGACAACCTTCTATAAGATCGTTTTCATGCACCATTTACTACAGTAATAATTTAAGGGCTACTATTTATAATAGACACAACGAGTTAAAAAAGGGTTGGAAATATTCCTTTTAAATCTATAGATTTAACTTTACAAGAAAAACACTACACTAAAGTACAATATTTTAAGTTGTTCTATAAAACGCTGTTTCTCATTTTCTATATATGAAGAATGTCCTCTTTTTCCTACCTATATTATGGCTCTGCCTCTACTGTGTACCATTAGACCAGAGCAGCAGCCAGCATGCGACAGGTAAAGTGCTGGCCTATGATAATCGACAATATGAAAGCGAGATAAGGACTGTTAAGTTGCATCCTTTCAAGGGAAACATAGAGGACGAAATCCAGCCAGCTGCTATTCATATCCGCCAGAACATTCCTTTGCTCCTGTCATTCGATCATCTCAATTCGGATTATGAGAATTTTAAGGTAAAGATCTATCATTGCACTAGAGACTGGAGCAAGTCTAATCTGAACGAGAATGAATACATCGCCACTTTCAATGAATTCCCTATCAACGAATATGAGACTTCCTTCAATACAAGAACTTCATACATTCACTATAGGTTCATTGTGCCGCAAGTTAAGCTTACAGGCAATTATCTCCTGGTTGTTTATAGGGGAAACAACCCGAATGACCTTATCCTGTCACGGCGGTTTGTGGTATACGATCAAGTAGTAAGCATATCGCCCAAGGTTGGCCCATCTAGCAATATTAGCCATAGGAGCACCCACCAACAAGTTACTTTTTCAATCGATTATAGGAATCTCGATATCTATAATCCTCACGAAGAGGTTAGGGTGACATTAATGCAGAACGAGCGGTGGGACAATGCGATAACAACGCTCAAGCCTACATTTGCGAGAGAAAGTGAGCAGCTTCTGGAGTATGAACATTATGATTTGAGCAATAATTTTACTGGAGGCAATGAATTCCGTTTCTTTGATATGCGCACGATCAATTATTCAGGGCAGAATATTTCTGGCATTCGTAAAGGTGAAGACCGCATAGATGCTTTTATCATGAAGGACAAAGACCGAGGTAAAGAGGCTTATGGGGAAGTAAATGATATTAATGGGAATTATGTGATCAACAATCTGGAGTCGTCTCCTCCTGAAATTACTGCTGATTATATAAATGTTCATTTCTTTTTAGAAACAGAGAGAACTTCTCCTTTTCCAGTATATATAGCAGGGCTATTCAATGATTGGGGTTTTGATAAGGCTAACCAATTGGAATATGACACTTCTTTGAAAGGCTACACAGGGACATTGCTGCTAAAACAAGGATGGTACAATTATATTTATTACATCCCTGAGAGCGAAGATCCTTATTACTTTGAGGGCAGCCATTACCAAACGAGCAACCAGTATACTTTTCTGGTGTATTACCGTCCTCAAGGAGGTCGGTACGATCAAGTGATTGGCTATTTAGATTATAATTATTAATCTTTGGAGATTAAGAGCTTAAAATCGATATGAAAAATAAATACGTCGACTTTGTCAGTGATGATCATTTGCTTAAGTGCATCGAAAATCTTCATGGCTCATACTTAAAGGCGAAAGCAGATGTGAGTAAGAAAAAGTTTTATAGCAACAAAATTGACACTATAAAATTAACCTTTGACTCAAGATTTAATGATATTGACGAAGAGAATATAATTGAATTGGAAATATTAAGACAAATTGACAAATCCATCAACAACTCGATCGGCACATTTCATGAACAAGTTTTAGGCGGAATCAAAGGTTATGAAGTAGGCAATCTTAGCGGGTTTGACATTAAGGCTGAAGATGATACGTTGTTTGCGGATATCAAAAACAAACACAACACTATGAATAGTAGTTCTGCAGAAAGCCTTTTCCAGAAACTGGCACGTTTTGCAGACAACTACAAAGCAAAAGGCAGTTTCAATGAGCACTGGCGTGGAGACATTAATGGCAAAGAGTATAGTCATAGTCGAGTTTTTAAAATATCTGGTGATCGTTTTTATGCTATATTATCAAACCAAGACGACGCCTTTTTGCAACTATACAAAGCTCTCCCTATAGCCATTAAAGATTATTTACAAGGTATTAAAGCTAAAGATGAAATAAACGAAAATTCAATATTTGAAGACATCAAAGAATCTTCCAATAAGAAAGAGAGAAATATTCTTGAGCAAATAACATTTGAGAACTATTCCTACTATTTGGGTTTTGATAAACTATAAACCTTGTTCAAAAATTTTATTATTGAGTATCCTACTTCCTTTCCAAGGTTAACAGGAACAGCATTTCCGATCTGTTTATATTGTTGTGCTAGAGAACCTGCAAAAACCCAATTATCAGGAAATGTTTGAATTCTAGCATACTCACGAACAGTGAAAGGGCGTGTTTCATCAGGATGACACCTTTCAGTTTGTTTTTGCGCAGGACTACATGTTAATGTTAAACAAGGCTCGTCCCACCCTATCCTCTGCGCCATTCCTGTCTTACCACCTCCTAAAAAGAAACTCCCCCCATATATTCTTTTTGTATATCTAAAGGTAAATCTCGCCAATAACCCTTAGGTGGCACTAAGTCTAACACCTCCATTTTAGATAAAGGATACTTTGCACCCGCAGATTTTGGAACATCGCAGTCATATAATTCACCCTTTTTCAAAGCATCGGATAAATTATATATCTTTTTAGAAGGCTTTGGATATTCATATTCTACTTCAATATCTTTACGTATTCCCACAATAATAAGCCTTTCCCGCTTTTGCGGAACCCTATAATTGACGGCCTTCAACACCTTAACTGGAACTACATTATATCCTATTTCATCGAGAATTGAAATCATTCCTTGTAAAGTCTTTCCATTATCATGACTTAAAAGCCCTCGCACATTTTCTCCTACACAGATAATAGGATTAACCTCTTGTACAACCCTTGCAAACTCATAAAATAAGGTTCCACGAGCATCATTTAGGCCTAACTTTTTGCCTGCATAACTAAATGCCTGACAGGGAAATCCGCCTGTAACAATATCAACACTATTATTATAATATTCTGAAAAGCTGTAATCCTTAATATCGCCTTCTAGGACATTCCAGTTTGGTCGATTGGCACGCAACGTTTGGCAAGCCCACTTATCAATTTCATTTAATGCGACGCAATTTATGCCTACTTCCTCCATTCCCACAGCTAGACCGCCGGCACCTGCAAATAATTCTATTGCAGAATACTCATGGTCAGGTTCTACATAGTTAGAAACTTCTTCTATTTCATTATCAAATAACCCTAGCAGAAAATGTTGGACATCCTTTTTCCTATATACTCTGTAATTTGAAATTGGCTCTCTTATCGCACTAAGAATTCCCTCCCGATCCCAACGCCTAAGTGTTTCTTTACTTTTTCCAAGCATTTTAGAAGCTTCTGATAACGAGATATAATCATTCATAACCATATTACCAATCATTACGCAATGGTTACAACCATAAAAACAAAATAATTACCCCAAAAGATTCGGACCAAAATTATATAGACAAACCACACAACTTCTGCTTCTTCCCTTTAAAGGAACATAATTTATTTTTTTGCGTTTTATCCCGTAGTTTTACAAAGGAATGCAAGCTGTCTTATCGCCGCGCTCCTATTATGGAACGGGGAGGAAAGTCCGGGCAACACAGAGCACCGTACTTCCTAACAGGAAGGCTTCTCGCTCTTTAGCGAGAAGACAGAAAGTGCCACAGAAAACAAACCACCTCAATATGGGGAAAGGGTGAAAAGGTGAGGTAAGAGCTCACCGCTCCAATGGTGACATTGGGGGCAGGGTAAACCTTACGGGTTGAAAGGCCAAATAGGTTCCGTCGATCGAGGCTGCTCGTCTCACGCTGCTCTTGCAGCAACGGAATGGGTAGGCTGATGGACCTTGTCGGTGACGGCAAGGCTAGATAAATGATAAGAACATCGCTTAGGTGATGTACAGAACCCGGCTTATAGGCTTGCATTCTTTTGTTTAACACTCATTTTATTGATGCACATGGCCAAAATTCTTATTGTTGACGACGAGAAAAGTATCCGAAACACATTAAGGGAAATTCTGGAATATGAAAAATACACAGTAGATGAAGCCGAAGACGGCGAAAAAGGCCTTCTCCTCATTCAAGAAAATGAATATGATGTCGTGCTTTGCGATATCAAGATGCCTAAACTTGATGGTATTGAGGTGTTAGAAAAAACATATGAACTGGGTAAAGACACTCAGTTTATCATGATATCGGCACATGGCTCGATAGAAACTGCTGTAGAAGCCACAAAAAAAGGCGCATACGACTTCATACAAAAACCACCCGACCTCAATAGGCTCCTCCTTACGGTTCGAAATGCGCTCGACAAATCATCCTTGGTGACCGAAACGAAGACATTGAGGAAAAAGGTGAGCAAAACTTTTGATATAATAGGAGAATCGGAGCCTATAACCATAGTAAAAGAAACGATTGACAAAGTAGCCCCTACTGAAGCGAGGGTATTGATTACGGGTCCTAACGGCACTGGAAAGGAACTAGTTGCTAAATGGCTGCACGAAAAAAGCCAGCGCGCCAATGGTCCATTAGTAGAGGTCAATTGTGCTGCCATCCCTTCTGAATTAATAGAAAGTGAGCTTTTCGGCCATGAGAAGGGAGCCTTTACATCTGCAATCAAACAAAGAACCGGAAAATTTGAGCAAGCAAACGGTGGCACCCTGTTTCTGGACGAAATAGGAGACATGAGCCTTTCGGCCCAAGCCAAGGTGTTGCGTGCTTTACAAGAGCACAAAATCACTAGGGTTGGTGGGGACAAAGAAATAAAAGTGAATGTACGGGTAATCGCCGCCACCAATAAAGACCTAAAAAAAGAAATAGCTGAAGGGAATTTCCGAGAAGACCTTTATCATAGGCTAAGCGTTATTTTGATTCAGGTACCTCCACTCAAGGATAGAAAGGAGGATATACCTTTGCTGACGGATAAGTTCTTGGAAGATATAGCACAGGAATATGGCACTGCTAAAAAGAAGATTACAGAAGACGCGCTGGTTACACTTCAACGAGCAGAGTGGACTGGCAATATTCGTGAGCTGCGAAATGTTGTCGAAAGGCTTGTCATCATGTGTGGAGAAACAATAACAGCAGAAGATGTGATCAAGTACACTGATATTACTCCACTCAAACAATAATGCTATTAAGCTAGGGCATATTGTCCTAGCTTTTGCTCCAAAAGTAGGGTGTAAACAATATGAGCACTGTGAATAATTCTAGCCTGCCCAAGAGCATAAGAAAAGCCAAGAACCACTTCCCCAAACCTGGTATTAAAGAAAAGTTATAAGCTGGGCCAACTAAACCTATACCTGTCCCAGTGTTGCCCAAGGTGGCCGCCACGGCACCTATGGCCGTCATAAAATCCAGCCCTAATGCAGCCATAATGAGTGATCCGAAAGAAAAGATAGTAAGGTAGATAAGGATAAAAGCAACAATGTTATAAGTGACGGTTTCGGACACAGCTCTGCCATTGTATCTTACAGGAATTACAGCAGAGGGATGTATTTGTCGCTTTAGTTCTAAAATAGAGTTTTTAAATAAGATCACGTGCCTTACAATTTTAACTCCTCCTGAAGTAGAACCAGCAGATGCACCGGTAAACAATAAAAGGAAAAAAACCAAGGTGACAAAGGGTGACCATATAGTATAGTCTACTGTGATAAACCCTGTCGTAGTTACCATAGAAACCACTTGAAAAATTGAATCCCTAAATGCCTTTTCAAAACCAGATCCTGTAAAAGAGTATATAGCTAGGGCCACGATAATGCCAACGATGAATACTGTGCCTATATAAGCTCTAAATTCCTCGTTGGGGTACATTTTCTTAAACTTCCCTTTAAACAGAAAATAGAGCAAAGTAAAGTTCGTGCCCCCCAAAAACATGAAAACAAGGATTACATACTCAATATAAGGAGAATCGTAGTAAGTAAGGCTAGCATTCCGGGTAGAAAACCCACCGGTAGAAATCGTCGACATAGCATGGTTGACGGCATCATAAAAAGACATGCCTCCTGCCATGAGCAATACAGTTTCGGCAAGTGTGAGAAAAAAATACACGTACCAGAGCCTTTTTGCTGTTTCTTTGATTCTCGGATGCAACTTGTCGTGAGTAGGCCCGGGTGCCTCTGCCACAAACAGCTGCATGCCCCCAATGCCCAAAAGAGGTAAGATAGCGATAGTAAGAACTACAATACCCATACCACCTATCCATTGGGTGAGGGTTCTCCAAAAAAGAATGCCTTTAGGTAAGGCCTCTATATCAGTCAAGATAGATGCGCCTGTGGTTGTATAGCCACTAATCGTCTCAAAAAAAGCATTGGTCATTTCAGATATAGTACCGGTAAAGATATAAGGCAGCGTTCCTGTAAGCGACATAAAGACCCACCCAAGAGCAACGATCAGGTAACCCTCTCTTTTTCTAAGATCTTTAGTGTCATAACCTTTTGAAAAACTCCAAATGACAGTCCCCACAATGATTGCACATAATGCAGCCCATAACAGAGCCTTCCAGTCTTCATTATAATATATGGAGAATGGGAGAGTTAAAAGCATAAATACACCATTGATTGCTGTAAGCAGCCCAAGAAGGTTAATAATTACTCGAAGGTTAACCATCATTTAAAAAAAGTCCTCAATATCATGAATCCACTTATTCAAACTCAGGACCACAACTCTATCGCCGGGTTGTATTTGAAAATCTCCTAGGGCAATTAAGCCCTCGCCTTGCCGGACGACTCCTCCTATAATTGCACCATGAGGGAAATTCAAGTCCTTGATACGTTTTTCTGTAATCCGAGAATTTTCTTTGACTTTAAATTCCAGTATTTCTGCATCCACATTATGCACTCTTGTTAGCGATACAACCTCACCCTTTCGGATATAGCGAGAGATAAAGTCTGCAGCAATCAGTTTTTTATTGATCATGGTATCCAAACCGATGCTTTGGGAGAGCTTTATATATTCCACATTTTCGACAAGTGCTATGGCTTTTGCAACACCCCAGTTTTTGGCTAACAGCGCTGCAATTATATTGGTCTCTGAGTTAGAAGTTAACGCTACAAATGCATCCATCCCTTGAATTCCCTCCTCTTCCATAAGGTCGGAACTTGTGCCATCTCCGTTTATCACCAGCACGTTGGGCAATTCATCTGCCAACTCAAAGCTCTTCTCTCTATTTTCTTCGATCAGTTTAACTTTGTATCTTTTAGAAAGCCTTCTAGCCGTGTGTACGCCTGTCTTGCTTCCCCCTAAAATCATGACATTCTTAATGCCCAACCTTTCTTTACCAGCAAATTTTAAGACATCATCGATACCATCAGGCAATGTAATAAAGTAGACATGATCTCCAGGCTTTAGCAGCGTATCGCCCCTCGGAATGATAGTTTCCCCTTCCCTATGGATGGCTACTGTGACAAAATTGTTCTTGGGGTTCAGCTTGGCGCTTTCTGTCAGGGTTTTATTAATGCTTGGAGCAGTTTCTGGAAGTAAAATCCCAATAAAAGATAGCTTTCCTTCTTCAAAATCAAAAGACTCTGTCACGACCGATTCTCGCAGCAATCTCTTTATTTCTCTAGCAGCAAGTGTTTCTAGGCATATGAGCTCATCTATCCCGATCGTTCTCAAATCAAGGGTTTCTTTGTCTCGCAAATACTCGGTATTAGTAATTCTGGCGATAGTCTTTTTTGCCCCTAATTTTTTGCCGATGATGCAAGTAGCCAGATTGGTATCTTCGGAAGAGGTTACACTTATCAACATGTCTGTATTGCCAATCCCTGCTTCTTTTAGGGTGGCAAATGATGTAGAATCTCCTTTGATGGTATCTACATCCATGAGCGTTTGAGCATAATCCAGCCGCTCTTTTACAACATCTATCAAAATGATATCCTGTGCTTCGGTGGCAAGTAACCGTGCCAGGTGAAACCCAACTTCACCAGCACCGGCAATAATTATTCTCATATGAGAGCGCCGTTTTGTAAAAATATCTTTTAATGAGCCCCTAATGATGACATGTCTAAAGAACAATTTAAAAACTGCTTTACAAGACTGTCATAAATCTCAAAAAGTATCACTCATTGACACCGGCAAAGGTATAAGTTTTTATTAATTCTCTCTAATTCATCACAGCTTTTCTATGACAGATGGGTGGGATTATGCCCTGTAAGCCTGATCCATCCAGCTGCCGTACCTCTCTTAATGATTAGTTTGGCTGCTCCTACTACCACTCCAGTAACTATGCTCCAAATGAGCGCTTCTTGCCAAGATGTCTCAGGATCTTCTGGATCTTCCGGTGGTCTATTGTTTTGAATCACACCCCAGCCCTTCTCCATTCCTGCTGTTATTACACGCGCAGCCAATAGTGCCATCCCTGCGGCTACAAGATTATAAGTCAATTTATGCATAGTGCTTGTCATACATCAAGTCTCTAAATGGTTAAAAAATTCTTCCCTCCATTCTCTTTAAATAAGGAATGATATACATAACCCCAAAATTTGACTTTCTGTTTAGAACACTGTCCTTATCTGACCAAGTTACCAAGTTTGACGCCGCCTATTTGACCTTTGTTTTCTTCCTTGAAGGTTTTTCCTTTTTAGTCCCGGCTGTCTTTATGAGGGTCATTTCATCCACTAGGTGCCCTGCGTCGGCGAACTTATCAATGATAAAAAGCACATAACGAATATCCACATTAATGGCTCGTTGCAGCTCAGACTCGAAGGCGATATCCCCGCTCATAGCCTCCCAATTACCATCAAAAGCTATCCCTACCAAGGCCCCATCGCCATTCATGATAGGGCTTCCCGAGTTGCCACCTGTTATGTCATTGTTACTGATGAAGCATACTGGCATAATTCCTCCATCGCTATATGGTCCGTAGTCCTTATTCTGATAGAGCGTTTTTAACTTTTCCGGCACAACAAACTCATCGTGATTGGGATCTTCCTTCTCCATAACACCTTCCAATGTTGTGTAATACTTGAAAACCACTCCATCGCGAGGTGCATAACTTTTTACCTGCCCATAGGTAAGCCTCATCGTTGAGTTAGCATTAGGGTAATACTTTCTGTCAGGGTTCATCTCCCTAAGACCCTTTATAAATAGTCTGTTAGCACTGTTCAACTGGTTGTAGCCAACCCTAAGCTGTGGAGAAATATCATCATAATAGTGATCCATAATAGCTCTGATTATTTTATAGGCTGGATCTTCCAGAATCAATTCTCTTGCTGGATTTTCCAAGAACGCGTGTACCTTATCCTCTTCATCAAAAATTGAATTGTCGAACACATCACCAGCCCACCTGACAAAATCTTCATTGTACGTTTGCCCTATTTTCAAAAGCGTTTCCGGCTGTTGGGCTTTGGGCAGGTCATGATAATACATCTCAATAAGCGCTGCCAGTACTTTTTTATCTGTGGGTGCATTATAATCTTTAAAAAACTTATTGGCCTCCTCTTGCAATGAAGTTACTTGTTCGGCAATCTTGTCCTTATTCTTATCAGGATCATTCAAAAGGTTGGCGAGTGCAGAAAAACTATTAGCTAAAGTGAGGATTTCTGATCCAAAAGCAGCTTCAACTAGGTACAGATAAGCCACATTAAACTGTTCTATGGTTTCGTAAGCACCCTTTATATTGGCCAATACATCTCCATATTGTGCCTTTCTTTGGGAATTTGCATTTGCCCATGCCTGAAATTCTTCTTCGATCTTCTCTTTATCCTCCACTACATTTAGGCTTTTCAGCCCCTGGGTTTGCCCGATGAAATATTTCCAATAGTTGCTTACTCTCGCATATTTAGAAGCATACTTAATTCGGATGTTTTCACTAGCATCCATATCGTCTTTTAGGATTGCTAACCGCTTCTCTCGAATGGCCACCCTCGTCGGGTTGGTCTGATCCAAAACAAGCCTTGCCCCATATGATGACAAATAACGATCTGTGCTTCCCGGATACCCCATCACCATAGCAAAATCGTTCTCCTGTACCCCATCCAAGGAGATGGGCAAGTGGTGCTTGGGTTTCAGGGGAATGTTTTCTGGCGAATACTCTGCTGGAGAGCCATCTGGTGCTGTATATACTCTAAAAAGAGCAAAATCGCCTGTCTGGCGTGGCCACATCCAATTGTCTGTGTCACCACCGAACTTTCCGATAGAAGATGGAGGAGCCCCTACCAACCGTACGTCCCTATATATTTCATAGAGGAACATGTAGTATTCATTCCCTTCATAAAAAGGTTTTATCTCTATTTCATAATTCCCCTCTACATTGCCTTTTATCCTCTCTATGGCCTTATTTACAAAGCTTGCCCGTTCTGATTCTGTCATAGCATCCGTCACCCCTGCCAATACGCTTTTTGTCACGTCCTCCATCCTCACAAGGAATTTGGCATAAAGTCCTTCATTGGGCTTTTCGTCTTCATGAGTGGCAGCCCAAAATCCATGAGTGATAAAATCATTCTCAACCGTACTGTGGGCTTGAATTGCACTGAATGCACAATGATGATTGGTTAACAATAGCCCTTGCTTTGATATCACTTCTGCGGTGCAAAAACCTCCCAAAGAGACAATAGCATCTTTTAAACTGGAGTTATTGACGCTATAGATTTCCTCGGCAGTAAGATTGAGTCCCATTTTCTGCATGTCTGCATGATTCAATCTTTTTATCAACATGGGGAGCCACATCCCTTCGTCGGCATATGATTGAAAAGAAAATGAGAACAAAAGGACAATTATGAATATGCGTTTGATCATTAATGAAAAGATTTAATTTTCGACATCTGAGTAGTATATAAAAACAGTCTTTTAAATGTCTGTTCTAAAATGAAAGAAAAAACCTCCCTCTTGCTGCTTATTCACGGAATATTCTAGCCTGATAATGGTGTCATAGAAAGTGACTATGTCTAATCCTATCCCGCCACCATAGATATACCGATTATTTAGAAAAGAGTTTTCGGACTGAAGATTATTATTGACAATACCTGAATCATAGAACGACTTCAGGTAAATGGCAAATGGCATTGTTCTAAACTGGTCAAGCCCAAGCAGTGGCTCAAGATTGATATCGCCCCCTAATATCTTTTTCTTAAAAGCAACCTTGTTGATTAAGTAATTTTGTCCTTCTATCACGTATAGTTCGTACCCCCTAATGAAGTCCTTGCCATAGCCTAGGGCGGGCATATCCAAATAAGGCTGCCGCTCTGGGCTGGCTATCTCTCCCGTTAAATTGGCAGACAAATAAAAGTCTCTGCCCAAATCCATAAATTTGCTGAATGCTCCATATAACTCCCATTGATCGATATCGTCATAGATACCCAAACCCAATTTGTTCGCCTCCAAGATCAACTGGTGCCCTTTGAGCGGATAAGCTTTAATATCTCTCTTATCAAGGTCATATTTATAGCCGACCTTGAAGTACCTTTGCTGTGTTTGCCCATCCAGTAAGTAGTGCTCATTCAACACCGCCACAGTGTCGTCTATAGTGGTAAAATTGTGCTCTACCATAAAATGGTGCGTGGTATAGAAGTTCTCTCTTTTTGTATAATTTAGGCCAGCGACAAATCTTTCTTGTAGCACCTCTTCCGATGCTATAAAATCTAATTTATGTTCAGTGGTCCTATAAGGAACACTTTTGTTTTCAGCATACCCTCCATATATGTTAAGGCCACTTTTTTGCGCTCTATTGATATAAGGAATGTTATATGAGAGCTCAAATTTTCTGGTAAACCCCAGTTGAATAATACCCCTCAACCTTTCATTTCTTCCTCGCATATTGTACTGGTAAAACCTCAAGCCATAATTCAACCTGTTCAGCTTGGCATCATGGTTCTGTATCCAATCATTGAAATTCCGATCTGACAAGGCCAAGATAGGAATAGGAAATGTGTACCACCGTTCGTTTACTTCTATGATGAGGTCAACCAAGAACCTGTCTATCTCTACTAAATGGATTTCTACCTTGTTGAAAAGCCGTGTGTTGATGAGTTTATTTTTATCTTCTATGAGAGTAGACTGCAAATCGGGCAAAAAGATAACATCCCCTTCGCCTACATTCAGTTCTCTCAAAATGATCTGAGGTTTAGTCTGCTTGTTTCCGACAATAAAAATTCTACTAACCCGCACAAATCGCATTGTGCTGTCTTGTGGCGTAGATATTGTAGAAGAATGGACTGCGAGGCCTTGAACCTCATCATGCCCCTGGCATTGCGCATACATACTGATACACCCCAGCCACAAAGCAAACACAATCGTCTTAAATCTTTTCATCAAGTTTTCTCCATCCAATCCCGAAGAGCTTTCATTTCGCAAATACCAGAAGGTAAATTATATAAAAGTAGCGATTTTTTTTTGGAATTATTATACCTTAATTTTCCTTATTTATTAATGACCACTGTATCTTATTCGCTGTGGCTCAAAACAAAAGTCCACATTTAGCAAAAAAAATGCACAGATTGCGTAAAATCTTTATTCTCCCAATCTTATTCTATCAATATAGTATAAGTCCGCTCTTTCCGTCCACATGTAGGTATACGCCAACATGTTCGCAATATGCAAAAGAAGCGATATTAAAACATGGATTAATAAAAGGATTTTGGATGGGGATCAAAAGAACATCAAGATGCCACCCTTGGGGGAAAAGTGGCTATGACCCAGTACCTTGACTCTCCTCATCAACTTGTGTTGCAGGTTTCTTCTTCTTCGGCAAGTTAAAGTAGAAAGTGGTGCCTTCTCCCAATTGGCTACTCACCTGAATTTTGATCTTATGTGCCTCTAGGATGTGTTTCACGATTGCCAGCCCTAGACCCGTTCCACCTTTATCCTTAGATCGGCTCTTATCCACTCTATAGAATCGTTCAAAGATGCGCGGTAAATGCTCTTCGGGTATTCCACTCCCGTCATCTTTGACAAAAACAGTGATGTAATTTTTCCTTTTTCTGAAATCCACCATTACGTTGCCGCCATCACGACCATATTTGATGGCATTAGAAATCAAATTGGTCATGACTTGGCCAATTCGTTGTACATCTGCATGTACCATCACTTTCTTTTTCGCATTTTCGCTAATGTGCAGTTGAATGTTTCTTTCGTCAGCTTTCGTTTCCACCTGCTCGAAAATTTCTTTCGTAAGGTGTGCCATATCGAAATCTTCAAAGTGCATTGTTATCTCTCCCGTTTCCATTTGGGACAGCACCAGCAAATCTTGCACAAGCAGATCTAGCCCGTCAAGGCTCTTGGCAGCTTTTTGTAGGAACTTTTCCCGTACGCTATCATCCTCCATAGCCCCGTCTATCAAGGTATGAACATACCCTTGGGCGGCAAAAATTGGAGTTTTGAGTTCATGAGAAACATCAGCGAGAAACTCTCTACGAAATGCTGCCATTTTTTTGAGATTATCTATCTCTCTTTGTTTCAGCGCCGCATACATATAAATATCTTGATTGAGTTGGCCTAAAGGATTTAGGAATGACTTCTTGGTGGTTTTTATTTCGCCAATTCCCCCTAAATCCTCCCGCCTTATTTTCTTGAGGACAGTATTTATTTTGCTTACTTCCTTGAAGATTAGAAAGTCAAATATAATTTTGAAAAGAAAGTAAGATAGAAAGAATATCAGAAGAAAAACTACAATAAGAGCAGCTTTGGGAAGATTCATAAAATAGAGCACTAGGGTGTTGACCGAAGCAATGGTAACAGCTACGAGAAATCCTAGCTCCTTCGAATTGTTGAATATGGTTTTCCCCATGAAGATGGATGGCTAGTTTATGAAATTATGGATGCACCATTGTCGTCCATAATATCCTCACTAGGATATCAAGGCTTAACAAATTTGTACCCCACCCCTTTGACAGTGGCAATATAATCTTCTCCGATTTTTTCCCTTACCTTTCTTACGTGAACATCTACTGTCCTGGCCAGCACATATACATCAGACCCCCAAATGTTATGCAGCAGATCATCCCGGCTGAATACCTTATTAGGACTCTGTGCTAAATAGTAAAGCAATTCGAACTCTTTCTTAGGGAGAAAAACCTCTTTCCCATTTATCTGTACAGTATAGCTCGCCTTATCGATGACCAGCTCTCCGATTTGGATATTGTCATCATTTACAGTTCTTTTACCTCTTCTGAAAACAGCATTGATTCTGCTCATGAGCGCACGCGGCTTGATAGGTTTCGTGATGTAATCATCTGCCCCTACATCAAAGGCCGCAATTTCTGAATACTCCTCAATCCTAGCAGTCAGGAAGATTACAAACACATCGCTCAGCGCTGGTATTTCACGAATCTGTCGGCATGTTTCCACCCCATCCTGATGAGGCATCATAATATCGAGCAAGATTAGGTCTGGCAAAAACTCCTTGGCTACTTCCACCCCTTTTCTACCATCCTCCGCCACTCGCACTTCATAAGCTTCTTTCTGGAGATTGTATTGCAGCAAATCAAGAATATCGGGCTCGTCATCTATTACAAGCACCCTGTAACTTTGGCTTTGCCATTCACTCATGGACTTTGTATTTTTCAATTCGCTAAAAAACCGAACGTTTGTTCAAAGTTAGGGCTAAACTTCTTCAATAAAAAGGAGGTAACAATTTCTTAACATTAGGGCTAAAAGGCAGGTCAACTTTTAGTTGCGGGCATTAGTGTATTTAACGATATCTATCTCAACGGCCCCTACGAACATGCTCGCCTTTATCTTCAGCGGTATTCTGTTACTATCATCCGACACCCATACTTCAATGGCATCTTCCCCTTTAAACAGCTTATTCTCAGGAATAATAGGCCTTAAGACAATGGCATTTATCTCACCTACGGCTGTTTTCAGTTTTTCTTTTCTAGCATACCTGATCTTGAAATCATACATTTCCTCGTCAAAGAAAGCTTCCAAGGCAATGATATCACCAGGTCTATATCTTGAAAAATCTAAAGTCCGTAGATAGTAGTAGCCGCTCACCATGTCGAGTACTTCAGTGGGGGTATCAAACTGCTTTGTCTCTTTGGGCTTTTTCGTGTCTTTGTCCAACCATGTCATCTTGGCTTTGCCATTCACCTGGTCAAAATCTACGATCTCGTATTTTCGGTATCTGCCTTCCTCTATATTCCTATATCCTCTATGCGGCAATAGTGCCGCCGTATCGACATATGCGCCCCAATTGTCCCTGATCCTAGTAAATAAATCAAATACTCCCACACTTTTTCCATATACATCTATCTTATAGCTCGGTCTTCCATTGATAAAATGTATTCTATTGTCAATCTGCATCGTGGCTACGCCAGCATTGATGATGCCATAATGAACCCGGTATTCCAATTGCTCACCTGTAGTAAAGCTGTTATTTTTCACCACACGGTATCCATTGTCTGGAGCAGAGAAGCTTGTCAACAGAAAGGCGAAGCATATATAATTTATTAATCTTTTCATATTCAGTCATCAACTTACAAATTATATACCAATTTATTTTCTTATAAAGATGGATATTTCATTTTTAGATGCTCCATATACATCGCCAAGTCATCGTTGAAATTTTCCACCAACTCCTTTCCAAAATTACCCTGTTTAGCCCTATATCTTATATACGACATAAAGAAAGCATTATTGGGCTTAGAGATATTGCTCCAAATGAAGCGTGATGGGTTGTGAAAAGAAATCGTGTCAATATTCGTTATAATCTCCTCTATCAATTCATCCTTTTTACTTTTTCTATCAGCATGACTTAGGTGGGATTCAAAGCCGTTATAAAGGCTTTCTAAGGCATCGCAACCCCTTAGGATATGGTCGGTGTATTTTTCAAAATCCTCCTTATCTTGTACATAAACACTATAGTCTTCTGAATCTTCCCCATATCTCGACCGCAGGAAACGTTTTGCTCCTTCATCTCCTATAAATGTTGCCAAGTTCTCATTGAATTCTACGCTGTCTTTTACGAATAAGGTGCCATGGGTGAGTTCATGAATAATTAGGTTAGCCAAATCTCCTTTTTTACGAGAAAGCATATTGGACAGGATGGGGTCTCTGAACCAGCCTAAGGTTGACCACCCCCCTACTACACCAATATGGACATCCAAGCTATCTTCTTCCAGTCGTCTTGCTTCTGCTTGAGCCATTTCATAGTCAAAGAATCCCTTATATGGAAACCCTCCTAGCAGAGGGAATCGCCATTCCCTTGCTTTCAATGCAAAAGGTTCGGCAGCCGTGACCACCCAAAGCGATGGCATCCCCCTTTGATCGTAAAAAGTTGTATAGTTCTTTGAATCGTTGATACCTAAGGAATCAAAAGCATATTGCCTTACTTCTTGGATAAAGATCAGTTTCTGCTTAATGGAGTCTGGCACTTCTGGATCCTGTAATACATCTTCCACTGAGCGTGTATTAGCAATAATGGACAATTGCCCCCTCGCTTGCACGAGCCCGTAATGGACGAGTTGGTATTGCCAAATACTTAACATAAGAATGACCAACAACACAACACCGATTATTTTCCTAATCATTCCTTCTATTTTTAACTTTAAAAAGATAGAAATCAGGCCTATAGTTTAGATAAAAACTGTGAGAAAATTCAAAATTATCATTATTGGGATCAAAAAATGGTTCGAACCGGCTAGTCAAATAAAAGTTGTCGAAGATTTTAACATCATGTGACAACCTAAAGATCAACAGCTTACGATACTGTTCTAAATAATCAGGGTTTTTAAAATTATGCGAGACGGATTGATACAATGGAGCCCCTTTGATACTCATAAACGAATTTCCATACCAGTAACTTGTCATAAACGAGAACCATTTGAGATCAAAAATAAGGTTAAGATATAAACCGTGTCCATTGGTATAGGGTTGTTGCTTTTCGAAAGAGAAATCTACAAAGGACACATAATGATTGTCGCTTCTTACCGCCTTCAGGATTCTGCTCTCATTAACAGGTATAGATAGGCTAAACCCTGCAGAATTGTTCATGAATGATTCAAGAGGATCATCGACGGCATCAATCTGTCCTCCTTTGTGATATAAGACTGTTTGTAGGGGTAAAGAAAGTTTCAAGTCTTCATTTTCAATCACTTTATAATTGAAGGAAATACCTCCCGAAACCTCTTCTTGATATAGCTCTCCGGCGTAGATCATGGTTTCCCAATTTACCCAGGCATCCAAAAACATCTTATCTGTTTGGCGCACTGCTTGCAGACCTGTTTCTAGGCGGTCATTCATGACCCTTTCAAAATCATAAAGTGGCTCTATCAATCGGTGGTTCAAGCTCCCGTCCAAATTGCCGAATATAATACTCCAATTCCCACGATTCACTTTTACAGAAAAGTATGGAGCAATAGCATGGTACTCCTTTCTTCCAAAATCTTTGTGCAAAAAGACACCGGCATCTATTCGAACATTCTTATCTGGGTAATATATAATATGGGGTTTGAGCTGATAGCCAAACAGTGTATATCCATCAGCGATTTTATTGAAATACTCATTGTTCTTATTGAATCCTAGAATATCAAACCCTAGAAACACATTGCGTTCATTTTCTTCTTTTATCTCCTTCCTGTCTTCAAACACACTATTATCTATCTGAGCAATAGCACATTGCATCAAAATAAAGTAGAAGAATATGGAAAGGGATGATCTAAGCATATGCAAAATTCTTCACTGCAATATAAGAGGGAAAGGCTGAACATAAAATTTTTGTGTTACTTTTAGAATCCCATGGTTATCTATCAACAAAGGTTGTGTATTGCATGGTTAAATAGTATCTTCACAGCTTGTAATCGTCGGATTCGGCATTGACTTTTGCATCGATTACCAAGCTATTGGATATCTAATACCAAAACCAATCTAAATATCTGATCTTACGGGGCTTAATTCCCATGAGACAAATGTAAAACATACTTAAGCACATAATTATATGAGTGACAATCAAGAAAAACTCAAAGCCCTCCAATTGACCATAGACAAATTGGAAAAAACCTATGGCAAAGGAACCGTGATGAAGTTGAGTGACGAAAAAGTGATGGATGTTCCTTCTATCTCCACAGGCTCTCTTGGGCTAGACATTGCCTTAGGAGTCGGCGGCATTCCCAAAGGCAGGGTAATTGAAATTTATGGCCCTGAGTCTTCTGGGAAAACGACCCTTTCGATGCATTGCATAGCAGAAGCACAAAAAAAAGGAGGCTTAGCTGCGTTTATAGACGCTGAACACGCTTTTGATAAAGTGTATGCCGAAAAACTAGGGATAGATACAGAAAATCTATTGATCTCCCAGCCTGATAATGGCGAACAAGCGTTAGAAATTGCCGAACACTTGATCCGCTCTGGCGCTATAGATATTATCGTTATTGACTCGGTAGCTGCGCTTGTGCCCAAGGGAGAGCTCGAAGGGGAAATGGGTGACAGCAAAATGGGCCTGCAAGCTAGACTCATGTCTCAGGCCCTGAGAAAGCTGACCGGAGCAATCAACAAGACAGGCTGTGCCTGCATTTTCATTAACCAGCTCAGAGAAAAGATCGGCGTGATGTTCGGAAACCCAGAAACCACTACTGGTGGAAATGCCCTGAAGTTCTATGCTTCTGTTCGATTAGACATCCGAAGGATCGGGCAGATCAAAGAAGGTCCAGACAACATTATTGGAAACCGTACTCGAGTAAAAGTTGTCAAGAACAAGGTGGCCCCTCCTTTTAAAGTAGTGGAGTTCGACATCATGTACGGACAAGGAGTATCTAAAGTAGGTGAAATCATCGATCTTGGAGTGGAGCTGAACATTGTGAACAAGGCAGGCTCATGGTTTTCATACGAAAACACCAAGCTTGGGCAAGGTAGAGATGCAGTGAAGAAACTGCTAGAAGACAATCCTGAGCTGATGGAAGAAATAGAAGCCAAGATAAAAGCTAAGATTAAGGGCGAGGACTTGGAAAAGCCCATACCGGCCCAAGAATAAACTTAAAAAACCCATAGGATGAACTTATGGGTTTTTGTTTGCTCTTCGCCCGCCCGTGGTCGGGTGGCAGACCGACTGCTTTAACATGGCCATATTTGAAGTTGATAATGGAATAGCAAAACGAATTCGATTGAGTGAATTTGCGATCGAAAAAGACCTTCAAAGGTTAATTGAAAATAATCTCGAAACCATATTTAATTGCCGCTTTGTTGCAACAGAATTTTTCACTGGAAATATCCA
>SMEK01000237.1_pt1 | contig 23180 bp, 18 predicted proteins | sample 2456371 | NCBI WGS metagenome assembly SMEK01 (sample SAMN10132590, study PRJNA489261) | soil metagenome | isolation source: day1 antibiotic-loamy sand soil ammended with composted manure from dairy... | place: USA | collected 2015-04-01
GTCACCTCAAACATCGTGTTTTTAGCGGAGCTTTTTGCTCCGCTATTGCATTTTTCTTATACTAAAAAAGATAGACTGTCTTTTCCTCGGATGACAGTATTTTTCTTTTAAACTTTTCAGCATCAGCTTTGAATGGGACCACGACTTTTAGTTTCCCTTCTTCATGCAGCGCTTCTATCCTTTCCAAATCAGCATCTACGGGCAGTGTAAAACGTTTACTGAACATTGGCACTGCAATGCCTTCGCCATTTTCCAAAGCTGTGTTCAGCAAAGAGTATATTATGAGAGAATTGTATTCGAGATATACATTGAAACTGTCAGGAGAAACTGAAGGAGCAGAAAGTGTAATCACATATGCATTATCAGTTCTATATGTATTTACTGCACTCATACTCGTCCCTCCATTCACTGTGTTCAGCGTATCTCCTTGCAACAATAGGCTTCTTAAGAGTGGTTTATTTTTAAGTAAATTCATGTTTTTGTCCTCCAAATTTTCCTTTCTACTTACAAACGCCATACCACTGGCGCGGGAGACGCTTTTAAAAGCAAAAGAATGTGCCATTTTGTCTCATCCAACTAACATCTAAGACATTTTGTCGCTCCTTGTTATAATCATGCGTTACCGACAACATATATAGGGGGAAGACGTTTCAGTCGATATGTAAGGTCGTGGGCAATCAATTCTTGAATATTGTCATTACTTACTTTTCTAAAAAAGGAAGCTCCTGCCCTGGAAATAGAATTCACATATCAATACAAAATGCAAGATCGGGATATCAAAGTGACGCTAGTAGACAAAGATGATAACATAATAGGTGCGGAAGAAAAACTCCGAGCTCATGAGAAAGGACTATTGCATCGTGCATTTTCGATATTTGTGGTTAACAATCACGATGAAATCCTCCTTCAAAAACGGGCTTCCACAAAATATCACTCCCCTTCGCTGTGGAGCAATACGTGCTGTAGCCACCCTGCACCAGAAGAGAACTTAGAGGAAGCAGCGCACAAACGGCTCCTCATGGAAATGGGATTTGATTGCCCGCTCAAATGGCTATTTTCTTTTACTTATCAAATACGGTTTGATAACGGACTCATAGAACATGAAATAGACCATGTCTTTTTAGGAAGATACAATGGAGCCCCTCTTACGAACCCCACCGAAGTGGAAGAGTGGAAGTGGGAAGGGCTTGATGACATCAAAAATAAAATCGAGCTACAACCCAATGATTACACATATTGGTTTGCCCATATATATCCGAGATTTTACGAAACATACCATAATCTGAGTGGTTAACGAACAACACTAACGTAAGCTTTTGTCTTTCGTGAATGTTACTTTAGTACAGTAAATTCCACTCTCCTATTCAGTTTTCTGGTATTTTCACTCTGATTGCTAGCAATGGGCCGGGTACCCCCATAACCCTTTCCGACTATGCGACTCCGACTTAGCCCCCTGTTAATTAAATATTCTATGACGGTCTCCACCCGCTCCTGAGACAACTTTAAGTTAAGGCGTGCATCACCTTGATTGTCCGTATGGCCTCCAATTTCTATTTTCAGCTTCGGATTGTCGTTCATCATCTCTACCACTTTGTCAAGATCCTGATAAGCGCTATCGATCAGATTGGCGGTCCCCCTCTCAAAAAGGACATTGTTCAACTGGAATGTCGAGCCAACCTCAAGAGGAGAGAGATAAAAACGCTCTAATGCTACACCTTGCGCACCATATTGAATAACCTTTTCCTCTGGCATATATCCTTCAGCAGATACTCTCACCTTATACTGCAATGCTTTTTGAAGCGAAATGTCAAAATGGCCTCCCTCCACATCAATTAAAACAGGCTGGATATCCTCTTGTGTCTGGATAGGGGTAATTGTTACCTTTGCCTTTATAGGACTTTCATTTTTCTTATTAAAAACTTGCCCCTCAAGTGAGAATATGGGTGAGCTAGGCGCTACTGTATCTTCATCGATGACAGCTGAATTAGTCGTTATGACTTCTGGGTTTTCTGCTATGAATATCACCGTGTCGGGTTCTACCGATTCTACGGCTACAGCACTGATGTCTTCGGAATAGAATGCTGGATTGAGCTGTATTTTATTGATATCGCCATACCCATCGCTATTTTGTGTAGAAACGAAATAAGCAAACTCCCCATCGGTACCAATGGTATAGCTTAGCTCAATGCCTTCGGAGTTGATCTCTGTAATATTCACAGGCTCTGACCATATCCGCCAGCTGTTATCCAATCGTCTTGAAGTAAATATATCTCTACTCCCCTTTCCCCCATGTCCATTACTAGCAAAAAATATTGTCTTATTATCCTTAGCAATAAAAGGCGTCATTTCTTGGTAAGCTGTGTTGATGGTACTGCCCATATTTTTAGGCTCGGTCCAAGTTCCTGATTGGTCTAAAAAGCTCACGTATAAATCTTCGTGCCCATAACTCCCGTAGCTGTTAATAGCCAACACCAGTACCTTGCCATCCGAAGACAAAGCCATACTCTGATGATTGGAGCGATTATAAAAATTGTCAATCTTAACTGGTTGTGGAGCGCTCCAGCCGTCGCCATGACGCTTAGCATATGAAAAACCTTGGGTCCGAGGCCTTGCTTCTCCCGTTGCATAGTGGTGGTTAAGATAAATCGTTTGTCCATCAGGAGAAAAGCCTATGACTTCATTGTAGAACTTATTGTTCAATACCTTGCCAGCATTTTCAGCCTTGGTCCACTTTCCATTCTCCTCTCTTTTGCTTACCCATATGTCGCCTGGATCTTCCCTCCCCCCAACGTTTTCGGGGTGGCGACTTCTTGTGAAATACAAATACATCCCATCCGGGCTAAAAACCGGGCTGAATTCGTCATAGGGAGAATTGATCTCTTCTCCAATATTTTTACTGTCACCCAAGAACCTTCCGTTTTCTTGGGAAAAGGTCGTGTATCCCCCTACAAAAAAAAAGGCCATCAATAAAAAATATCGACCGCAATACAAATTGTTCACTCTTTTAGCTCAATTAAAAATATTCATGTATTTGGCTCATTCGCTGGTGCAATCCCACTATCCGACAAAATTATAAACTACCTGTAACTAAACAATATATTTCAGCGGAATTTTGATGATTAGATGTTGGTTATTAGATTCTTGTGAGATCAGATGGCAACTAAAAATGGAAAATTAAAGCCTACTTGGTATTTCTATGCCCCTTTCTTATGCCCACTATTGACAGGGAAAAATATTGTAAATGTTGTTCCTTTGTCTAGCTCGCTCTGAGCCTCTATGTGACCTCCTGCATTTTCAACAATCCTTTTGATAATATAAAGCCCAATCCCCGTGCCTTCGGTGTTTGAGTGAAACCTTTTAAACATCATAAACAACTTCGACTGTTGGTTCTCACTTAGTCCGAGACCATTGTCGCTAATGGATAATGCGATTTCACTATCCAGTGCGTATGTTTTTATTACTATATTCAGGGGTCTGTCCGGTGAGCGGTATTTCACAGCATTGGAGATAAGATTATAAAGAATTGTTCGAAGGTTGGCCTTGGCAAACCTAATTTTTGTCACTTCCAGCGACTCTATAAATTGCGCATCAGCCTCTTGGATCATATTCTCTATATCTGACTTCACTTCTTCCAACACAGAGGTGATGGATATCTCTTCCATTTTATCGTCTAGCCCCTTTTGTGCCTTAGTTATTTCCTTTAGGTCGTCGATGGTACGTCGGAGCTTTTCTATGGACTGTTTCATCATGTTGAGTATCTTCTGCTCTTCATCACTTAACCGGCCTTGTATTCTCTTAGATAACAAAAATATCAGCCCTTCCAAATTAGCAATCGGCGCTTTCAAATCATGCGATGCTGTATATATGAAATTGTCCAAATCGGTATTGATCTTCAATAACATCTTGTTCTTTCTCATCAACTCCTCATTTTTCACCTTATTGGTTACGTCCCGGGTGATTTTAGAAAAGCCTATGAGCAGATCTTTATTATATATTGGCGTAATCACCACATTGGCCCAAAATACTGTACCGTCACTTCTCACGCGCCAGCCTTCGTCTTCGAACCTACCTTGCTTGGCAGCTTCTACCAATTCATACTGAGGAAATCCCGACTTTAGTGCTTCCTCTGTATAAAACAAGGAAAAGTGCTTCCCCAATACTTCTTCTTTCTTATATCCCTTAAGCCTTTCTGCCCCCTGGTTCCATGAGGCAATATTACCATCAGGTGTCAAGAAAAATATAGCATAATCCTTCACGCCTTCCACGAAAAGCCGGGCTTTCATTTCACTGATGCGCAATTCATCTTCAAGGTTCTTTCTCCGGGTCAAATCTAGTACCACCTTGGTAAATCCAATCAGCTTTCCATCTTTAAGGACAGGTGTAAGAACACCGTTTGCCCATATTTCCTCCCCCGTTTTCTTTACCCTCCAGCCTTCGTCTTCAAACCTTCCCTCTAATTTCGCAGTGGCCATTTCATTTTCTATATCCAGTCTCTCTGGTTCTGGAGCTTGGTAAAACAGAGAATAAGGCTTACCAATTGTCTCTTCATGCGTATATCCCAAAACATTTTCCGCACCATAATTCCATGAAAGCACAATACCGCTAGGATCAACTATAAAAACAGCAAAATCTTTTATACTTTCAATAAATAAGGCGTACCGATCAGTGTCCTCCAAAAATTGTAACTGGTTTGTGTATTTATTCATGGGTATAATATACAGGTAAAAATTTTAGAAACGGAATCTAGCGTATAAAACATCTCATTTAAATCGGGCTCATATTTGATAATAACTGTGTTCACCTAACAGAAAACATCATCTATATATATACGTCTATGGCAAAAACAATTGAGCATTAAATCACTCTTTAACCAACATGCTGATTAGCAAGATTTTAAAAATTAATTTTAGTTATTAACATATTTAATTATTATTATTGCGTGAAGGTTACATTAATGATCATGAAGAAAAATCCACGATTAATCATTTTAGCCATCAGTCTAATATTGGTTGCCCAATTAATCTTCGCTTATTCTAAGGCTTGTAATGACCGACCCAGTGCAGCAGATGATATTGTCAAAAGTGCTGTAAAGTAATCCTACAAATCAATCGCCAGTCTTATACTATTGTTTCCTGTCGATTTATGTTTCAGACCCTAATAGCCGAATTGCATCATTTTGCCAAGCGCTATAAATCCCCTTTTCCACAACTATAGTTTAGAGATGATTGTTTATATTTTGCAATTTGATCATTCTTTATTTGACAAAATTGATGGATTGTTTCTAAAGTCAAGTACAGAATTAACGCTGTAGATTAAGCTGGATGAATAACATTCTGTATCACCCACCGTATTTCTCACAAGAAGAGCATGATACTTTATTGGAGTGTTTTATTTTGAATATTTAAGTATTATACTTGATCAAAAGTCAGGCCGTGGATCAATATTTATTATTGATATAGATTTTTACCTTTAATTCAATGGAGCTAACCCGAGCACAAGAGTCCCGTACCGCTATTGAGCGATTATATATTACGATGCGCCACTTATTTAACAGAGGTTTTTACAAACCCTTTGGCGTGTCTGGAGAGGCACTCATTCAATCTTTACTTACACTTAGGCCTGAAATCTATGGCACCATCGCAGATCCTGAGAAGGTAGAGCTTCAAGGCCTGATGTACGTGATCGATAGATTGCCGCGTGGCATTGAAGAATGCAGGGTAATAAAACTCACTTCAGAAGAAGGGCTGAGCGAATCTAGTTTCGAGGTGATCATCCCTTCAAAGAGACGGCGGAACTGCTACAGAATTGATAAGGAACTAATGGTAATCGAGCTCACCCGTGGCAGAAGCGAGATATACGATATCCTCACCCATTTAACATTTCTATATATTGAAGCAGAAAAGATAAGGCGATATGCGCTAGATGAGGAAGGAAAAAAAACCCGTGAGTGGCTAAGGTTAGAAGAAATTGTAAAGGACAATTTCTCACTTGTAGAAAATGAAAAAGAGCTCGCCCTCGTTTATTTGAGCTCTATTTTGGGGAGGACCTATGAAGAAACTGAAATAGCCTATGAAAGATTCAACCATAGCACCTCAAACAACAACCTTTTCCATATCATCTATTGGATCGGCAGAATTGCCATAGAAGAGGCGCTATCTGGAAAGGATAGGGAAATACACTTTAGCGCTGCGCTACGGGAAAGAATCGGGCATCATATCTATGGCGAAAAGTGGGCTTCAAACATTAAAAAGCTGCTCCTAAATAAAGGCCTAATGAATCGACCTATTCATATCATAAGTGCCAACCTGCACAGTGTTATGAATGCACTATATGCCCATGCTGTCTACTTAAAAAAGGGGAAAAAGACATCCATATTTGATATGGCTAAAGAGCTAAGTCAGTCTGCTCATGACGGCCTACAGGAAGCAATAGAGGCATATGCATTAAAACATGGCATGTACGTTTTGCACGACATGTCTAAGACCAATATTTCAGTACAGATTTTCGATACCTCCAAGATCGACTTGGACTCTCTATCGCCCGAATTGTCCATCGATAGGCAATACATAGAAACGCAACAGCCCGTCATTCTGGTCATGGACTATGCTTTTGGGGAACAGGCATACGAAACCATGGACGAGCTGCTAAAACCCTACGAAGAAGGCGGCAATAAATATCCACTTTTGGCTCAATCGGTATCTGTGATAGGCAAAGCTGGAATATTGGATGGAGACAAAGGCGACATCATGATTCCCTCGGCGCATATATTCGAAGGCACCGCCGACAACTATCCTATCGACAACCAATTTGAGCTGGCACCTTATGATGATATTGGAAAAGTATTTCACGGCCCCATGATCACTGTACTGGGCACATCGTTGCAAAACAAGGATATTTTAGAATATTTTAAGAACAGTTCTTGGGCTGTTGTAGGGCTAGAAATGGAAGGAGCGCATCTTCAAAAAGCCATTCAAGCGGCTTCTATGATACGCAACAGTGTACGAAAGGACATCAAGCTTAGCTATGCATACTATGCCTCTGACAACCCATTGGTAACAGGCAGCACCTTAGCCTCAGGAAGTTTAGGATTGGCCGGAGTAAAGCCTACCTACCTCATAACCATCAGTATGCTCAATAAAATATTGACAGGATTTAAAGCAAAGCAACTACACAAAAGTGAAACGGAAAATATTTCCTAGGTTGCAATGGAGAACATAAGGCAGAAACAGTTTGATAATTGTCCCGTTTTATTCTAATATTGCACCATTGATTCATAGTAAAATTTCACAATTATGCTTACTGCCTTATTCAATGCACCTGTTACTTTTGGAGTAGACTTGTTTATATGGATACTCTGTGTGCTTGCAGGTTTTGGTGCAGCACTCACCGTTATTGATGCTATTTCTACTAGCGAGAAAGAATCTAAAGAACCTAAAAATTAAATTGATGCTATAAATGCAGTTTATAGCCTCCTTTCGAGAGGCATAAACTGCGATATTTTAGTATTTTGGCAATAATACTCGTTAATGTCCAACATGTAGATATTCTGCCAAAGCTTGCGTCTTAGGATTTTTAAATACCTCTTTTGGATCTCCTTCCTCTATCACCTCTCCAAAACACATAAATACAACATTATCGGCCAAGCGCTTCGCTTGACGCAAAATATGCGTTACCAATATAATGGTATAATCCTTTTTAAGCTCTTGAAACTGCTCTTCTATTGCTCGGCTAGAAATGGGATCCAAAGCAGATGTAGGCTCATCGGCTAAAATCACCGCGGGGTTTACAGCCAACCCCCTTGCTAAGCACAAGCGCTGTTGCTGACCTATAGACAATCGGGATGCGGAGGTTTTCAACCTGTCTTTTACTTCATCCCACAGCGCCACCTGCTTTAAGTGAAATTCCACCTTATCTGCTATTTCACCCTTATTCTTTATCCCTTTTATTTTTAATCCAAACGCAATGTTGTCAAAGATACTCATGGGAAGCGGAAATGGGCGCTGGGAAAGGAGTCCCATTTTTTGGCGTAAGGCTGCCATATCATTGCCAGCAGATAGGATATCATGCCCCTCTAATCGAATGTTCCCTTCTACCTTCATCCCGCTGTGAAGGTCAGTCAAACGATTGAGCGATTTGAGCAAGGTGGTTTTACCACAACCTGATGCACCCAAAAACACAGTGATTTGATTTTTTGGGATATTCAAGTTAATATTTTTTAAAATGTGGTTCTTTTCATGATAGACATTCAATCCTTCTATTTCTATTGCGTATTCTTGGGAATGCCCTCTATAGATATTATTTCCTAAAAGCACCGTGTTCTTTTTTTCTTTTATCATCAGAATGTATTTTTTGAAAGTTTAGAAGCGATCAGCCTTGACAACAAGCTGATCAATAAGATCAAAGCGGTTAGGATAACGGCCGCAGCATATGCCCTAGCCTTTACTTCGGGTATAGGCGAGCCTAGTTGGAAGAAAATAGCCAAGGGAAGGGTGGCTACAGGGTCGCGTAGACTTTCAGGAATATAGTCAGTATAGCCTGCAGTAAACAAAACGGCTGCTGTGTCACCCACTCCTTTGGAGAATGCGAGAAGAAATGCAGTTGCAACCCCCGGCAAAACTTGGCGCAGGTATATTTTAAAGGCCGTTTCATGCTTTGTGGCACCTAGGGAGTAAGCTGCCTCCATCAGCCCGATAGGCGTGTTATGTATTACTTCGTCCATAGCACGAATCATAATAGGCGTGATCAGAAAAGTGATAGTCAATGTACCCGCCAATAAAGATGATGGAAAACCCAGCAAAAGCATGAGGGCAAACCCAAAAGCACCGTAGACAATGGGAGGCACTCCCCACAATAAGTCTAGCACAAACCGGATAGCATGCTGTAAGTTAGGATGCTTTACTAAAGAAATGTTGATGAAGAAAGCCACAGGTAAACTGATCAGAAAGGACAAAACAGCAGCTCCAACCGACAAATAAAGTGTACCAACAATGGCATTTAATATCCCGCCCGCTTTACCGAAATAGAATCCACCTTTAGGAACTTGGCTCACCATCTCCCACGACAAAGCTGGTATCCCCTTTTCAAATATCTCATACACAATAAAAAACAACAGTGCAATAAGCCCAAAGGTAAAAGCAGCCATTAGGTATTTAAAGAAAAGTTCTTCTAATAATTTCCTTGACATAACGATTAAATTGTTGTTTTTTGAATCAAATACCGTGATAGCAGATTGAATACTAGTACTACTGTAAACAAGAGCAATGCTGCCAACATTAAAGCAGAATCGTACATCGGAATAGATAGCATCTCACCATAGTTGTTGGCGATCAAGGCAGGCAAAGGATATCCTGCGTCAAAAATGCTAGAAGGCATCTGCACAACATTCCCCACCACCATAAGTACTGCAATAGTTTCACCAAAAGCCTTTGATATACCCAAAGCAAATGCAGCCAATATGCCTGGCATCGCTTTTCTAAGTACAACCTTCTTGATGGTTTCCCAATATGTGGCACCTAGCGATAAGGTCGATTCTTTCAACTCTATGGGTATACCCCTAAAAACCTCTAATAACATATGCAATACGAAAGGGATGACTGCTACAGCCAATACAATACCTCCCGCAAGAATCGTGTATCCTGATGTATCCTTCCCAAAAGCGGGTGCCAAGACTTCTGCCACTAATGGCACCACGACTAGAACACCCCAAACACCATGTATAACCGAAGGTATTCCAGCCAATATATCGATAACCGACCGCATGATATTAAGCAATCGAGGTGAGGCATATTGAGTAAGGTAAATAGCAGGAAAAAGTCCTACTGGCACCATAATCAATAGCCCAATCAAAGTGATTATTACAGAGCTAAAGATAAACGGCAGAAACCCAAACTTTTCCTGCATTGGGAGCCATTCAGAAGAAAACATCAACTGGTGCAACTTCTCCTGTTCGAAAATAGGCCATGATTTAATAACTAGGCCAGTCACTATGGTTAATGGTAGCAATAGTACTAAAGTCACCGCCACCACCATCCATATGGAAGAAGCAAAGTCTATTATTTTTCTTTTATTCATTGAGCACTTTCGTTATCATTCAATTTTTTCAACTCGCGGTTAATTTTTTCCTGAGACAGTTGTATATATCCTGCTTGTCCAACATATTTTTGCCCTTTGGTCAATACCCATTCTAAAAACCTCAAAGCTGCTACATTTTCAGGCTTACCTTTAGAGACAAAATACAATTCGCGGGCAGGTGGAGATGGATATTTCCCCTCTCCAATAGCCGTAATAATGGCATCAATATTATCATAGACCTTTTCATCTGCGTTGATGATACCATCTTCATTGATATCTATTGGGACTACATCTATACCAGGATATTTTTTCCCTGTTTCTAAATCATATACATAAATGACATTATTGAAGCCTATCCCATTCTTGTCCTTCCGAACCGCATCAGCAAGTCCTGGGTCACCGAAAACACCAACGCCCTTCAATTCTTCTTGTCCGGATGCGCCCAAATATTGGGCCCAAGTAGCCGCTGCACCAGCTGCATCAGATCGTGTGTATACTCCGATTTTTTCTTGACTATTGTTGCCTAAAGCTTTCCCCCAAGTTTTGACGTCCTGGGTAATGAAGATCTTCCGAAAGGCTTCTTGGGTGAGTCCTTTTTCTTTTATTGTAGCTAACTCAGGGTTTTGCGCATTAATGGTCGGCAACACGGCATCCTTAGCAACTCCTACCCACCAAACCCCTTTATCAACCTCTGCAGGCGTAATTTCCCGCGAAAACATGCCCAAATCAGCAGCACCTGAGAGTGCATCTGCCATTCCTTTTCCGGCGCCACCCGCAGAAATATTGATCCTTACATCTGGATACAGCTTGTTAAACTCTTCTGCCCAGACATTGGCTAAAGGATAAAGTGCAAAGGCACCTGAAATCGAAACCCTTCCTTTCAAAGTCCCGCCTTCCTCAGCATTTTGATCTTTTTTAGTAGAGCAACTAACGGCTAAAATTAAAACTATAGCAAGCGTAAAATTTAGGATTGTTTTCATAATGATAGAATTTGATGCCACTTTAAGTTGTTTAAATAAATTACTGAGTGCCCTTAGCTGTCCATTTAAATAGTTCGGGAGTAAATGTCATCTCCAGGTATGACCAGTAAGGAGTTATGTTGCTGTTACCTCCATTTTTCACAAGCTCCATCGACTCTCGCGCAACCATCCATGAAAACCCAAAGTTTAATTTGGTGCAATCATTAGGGGAATACAAAAACGAAATATCATTCTCAAACCCCAGATATTTACTGGAAACATGATCGTTCAGAACCTCAGCAGAATAGAAGAGGTGATTGTCTATTCGTATTGAAAGTTTTTTAGTTAAATCATAAACCAAAAACAAATAAGGATTGATAATGCCCAGATTGTTAAAGTCAACTGGGTAGCTTGTAAAATAATCCAGATTACCCAAGAACTTGTGATTGGAACCATAAAGAGGAACAAATGAACGAGTTATCGCATTATTATTAATATCTTCTCCACTAAATATCTCGGCTCCCAACCAAAAAGCAGCACGAATATTAGGCTTAAACTTGACTTCCGGCTGAAAGTAATAGGCTTTTATATCCTTTCCAGTAGCTGAATGACCTTGCTGGTAATATCCCGCTAAGGTTAGATACCAATCTCCATGTTCATATTCTACTCTTCCTCCATTGGTAAAGCGATAATGCGTTACCCGTGGATTGGTTTTATCCTGGTAGCCATCTGTTGCATTTAATGAAGTAAAAGTAATGTCTTCTGAAAGATAATAGCGCATATAATGAACCAATAGGACTTTGTAGTTATCAAAGCTAGGAGAATAGTTAGTTTCAAAAATCCGTTCGCCATTCTGATTGAAAGCCCCTACTAATTCCATCTTAAGCTTGTCACTGTCATAGATAAAACGAACAGCATCGTGCGTCCGGCCATTCTGGTGGAAATTGCTCTCGGAAAACAGACGTTGATTATCATAGGAGATTTGCTGCCTGCCTATTCTTACCGAAAGGCTCTTGATAATTGAAGGTTGGATATAAGTTTCGAAAACCTCCAATGTACTCCTTTCCGTTGATCCAGGAACGGTTTCTCCCCAGACTCGCACATCTTGAACCGAAGTGTGGAAAATCAGACCAACCCGCTGATACCGGAATTGAAGGCGGCTACGCTGTGAAATAAAAAAAGCTGCTCGTGTTGTATCGTGTCGCAGCGTTCGATAGCCATTTCTGACCTCTGCCCTTGGCCTAATCTCTGCTTTAATTTTGAATTCTTCTGATGCCCCAACTTGATCTTGGGCATATGCCCTATGTCCGATGGATAAAATTATAAAAACGAAAAGACGCTTCTTCATTGCTATATTAATTATGCCCAGGTTTTATAAAAACACACCAGAATCATACATATACGATACTGATACACACACTTTTGCATCTAATAAGATGTTCTAAAAAATGAAGATTTTGTCGACGATTGAAAGGGACATAAGCCATAATGCAATAATTATGGAGCAAATATCATATATTGTCTATTAAATAACTAGACTATAAGGAGAAAAAAATTATAGAATGGATTTATTTTGCAAAAAATCCTCTTTCCTGATAATAGAGGCCAATGTAGCTCCTTTAAGGAGACTTACTGTTTCATTCCTTACTTTTAACATAACTCGCCGAATACCACATGTTTCTTCATCAACACATTCTTCGCAGCGTTCATAATACATATGCGTGACACACGGCAGCAAGGCAATGGGGCCATCAAATAAGCGCATGACCTCAGCGACATTTACGTCTTCTGGATCCCGCAACAGGTAATACCCCCCACCCTTGCCTTTTTTACTATTCACAATACCTGCATTTTTGAGGTCCAACAAAATGGCTTCTAGAAATTTTTGAGGAATATTTTCGGATTCAGCCACCTTACTTATTAAGATAGGCCCTTCACCATATTTTCTAGCCAGATGCACAAGGGCATGAATAGCGTATTTCGTTCTTTTGGAAAGCATAAAGCAAATATAAGATTTTTGTAATAAAGGAATTTTTAAATATTAGTACATCTACTTCTTAGAGTAAGGGCTACTACCGCAAAGAGATCCCAAGGGATTTTCTTGTCAATCAGGACAATATATCGTTTGTGCGAAAACTTTTTATAGCATTTAAAGTTACTCATAATAAGTATGGTAGAGAAATGGGAGTTTCGTCGACGCTGGATATGGGTATTATTAAATAATTACAATTGATCAAATAACTTTCAGATTACAGAATTTTTTAAATTATTTCAATTTTGGTGATTTTCAACTGTTTGTTTTAAAATATTACCAGCTTTTTCTAAAATACTCTTCGCAATCGATTGTTTAAAACAAATAATTATTATATTGTAGCTAACTCCTATAAACCACTAATTGTCAAAAACTAATGAAGCTTAAAAAACATCGGTTTGCATTCATAGCAAGTTCAATATTTGCTTCGACACTCCTAGCAATGTACATTCTTGTGCCCATATTCCAAGCAACCGTTGAATGGTTTTATGTGTCTTTGAAAAATGCATCAACATTGGCCACATCATTTAGTTCTGCAGCACTATTATTAGGATTATGTTTGGTAGCAATCACCTTTCTCATCACCCATTTGGTTATTGCCCGAAGAAAAATCAAGAAGTTATTGAAAGCACACAAAGAAGTGCTTTTGCAGCAACACCAGGAAGTTGCTTTAATAAAGGACAAACTACAGGACTACGAAGAGCAGATCAAAAATCAGGGGATTGCTAAAGAAAAATTCCTTTCTATTATTTCCAGAGACCTTCGCACACCATTGTTAGCACTGAAAAGTTATGCCTATACTTTAAAAACGAAGGACGGCAATTTTATGCCATGGGAACTTGCCTCTTTTTCTGCTTCATTAGAAAAACCTTTGAACCATTTGATTACCGTTTTGAATAATGTTTCCCGGTGGTCGATGGCCCAAACTAATTGGGAGCCTATTCAGACAGACAGCATCAACATCAATAAGATGATTGCTTATACCCTTAAGCTGATGAAACCTACGGCTGACAAAAAGAAGGTCGCCCTATTGAAAAACATTAATTGTGAAGTAATCGCCATGAGCGATGCCCACATGGTCGAGTTTATATTGCGCAATATAGTCAGCAATGCGATCAAATTTTCTCACGAAAACAGCGCAATCATACTAAAGCTCCGAGAAAACGATGAAGTTTTCACCATATCTGTCAAAGATAATGGCATAGGCATGGATTCAGATACGGTATCCAAACTATTTACTATAGACCAAAAACCCAATGCAATCGATTTAAATAGCAGCAGCCCTAGTCATACGGGTTTAAGCTTAATGCTTTGCAAGGAATTTGTGCAAAAAATGGGCGGAACTTTGGAGGTACAGAGTCAAATAAACGAAGGGAGTACTTTTACCATCAGTCTTCCCAAGAAAGTTTACCAACCTTTACAAACCATAAAACAGCAGTAGCAAGCCCTAAATATCTCCTAATTGAGGCCTTATCAGAAGTTCTTCTAAAACGGAATAAGGCGAAAGACTATATGCTGTCCAGATCGCTTCAGCCACATCTTCCGGCTGCATAAAACGCTCCTTAGGCAGGTCTGTGCCATCCCAACTAGCTGTAAGGGTGGCGCCAGGCAATACCGCTGTCACCTTCACGCCAAAGGGCTTCATCTCTTCCCGCAATACCCTGGACATGCCCAACAAAGCAAACTTTGAAATACAATAGCTGCCTCCGTTCACATACGGTACTATACTAGCAGTAGAACACATGTTAAATATGTACCCATTTTTTCTTGTTTTCATATCATGAATCAGCCCACGGGTAAGATGGTAAGCACTATACAAATTCGTATTGATCATATGCTCCAAAGCGCCCTCCTCTTCAAGGTGTACAGCACCAGGTATAAACACCCCTGCATTGTTCACCAAAACATCTATAGGTCTTTCCAAAGATTGCACGAAATGAATAAACTCCATAACCTCACCCTTTTGTGACAAATCAGCCACAGCATGCCAAACCTTCACATTATACTGTTCGGCTAAGCTCAACACGACGCTTTCTAACTCAGCCTGATTTCTAGAACAAGTTATCAAGTTGAACCCTTCTGCTGCAAACCGTTTTAAGATCGCATACCCTATGCCTTTGGTGCCACCAGTTACTACAATTGTTTTTCCCATTATCGCATCAATTCATAACATTTAACACTAAAACCAAGCCTTGTAAAATTAGAAGGAAACGGTGATTTCCTAAATCTTTTTGATAATTATTTAGTATTTTTCCGGATTATAAGCATTATTAACTTATAGCGTATTTTTCTGTTATAAGAACATATTTTAATGTTGATGTCAAGCGGCATCGGTAAGGTTGTCCTTCAAAACCGAGAAAACTAATTCATCGGGGAATAAGCATTGTTCAATGAAAAGTCTGGGAAATTATATTCTTTTTTTAGGGTCACTTTTTAACAATAGAGAATCCTTTCGCACTTATGTTAGACTAGTTATCGATGAATCAATCCAAATTGGAATAAAGTCCATCACGATCGTGGCCATCGTATCCACCTTTATTGGAGCCGTTACCTGTGTTCAAACGGCATACAATCTGGTAAGCCCACTCATCTCCGACTATGTCATCGGGTTGATTGTAAGGGACATGACACTCTTGGAGCTCGCCCCTACCATTACGGCCATCGTTTTTGCTGGAAAAGTCGGCTCCAATATCGCCAGTGGTCTGGGCACCATGAGGATTACCGAACAAATCGACGCACTAGAGGTTATGGGCATCAACTCCTCCTCTTATCTTGTCCTTCCCAAAATCATATCTGCCATGCTGATGTACCCATTGTTGGTTATATTGGCTGCATTTCTCTCCATTTTAGGAGGCTTTTTGGCAGGAACACTTACCAATGCAGTCACTGGCGAAGAATATATCTATGGTATCAGGGCAGACTTTAACGAATTCACCATCACTTTCATGATGATAAAATCCATCGTTTTTGCCTTCTTGGTCGCTTCAATTTCCTCTTATAAAGGATTTTATACCAAAGGGGGGGCATTAGAGGTAGGAATAGCAAGTACCAGTGCGGTAACCAACAGCTGTATCGCTATCTTGCTCGCAGATTATCTGCTAGCACAGCTATTATTATAATCATAGATTGCATTATCAAAGCGAAACGCCTTTCTCCATATGATAGAAATAAAAAACATCAAAAAGTCATTCGATGACAAAGTAGTCCTGGATGGAATAGATGGCTCCTTTGAAAAAGGGCGTATGAACTTAATCATTGGGGCTAGCGGTACAGGAAAGAGTGTTTTACTAAAGTGCATCGTAGGGCTCGTGGTCCCAGATGAAGGCGCCGTATTCTATGACAACAGAGACTTTACTCATGGCAACCGAGACCTTAAAACAGAGATCAGGAGAGAGATCGGCATGCTTTTCCAAGGATCTGCACTATTCGATTCCAAGACCGTTGAAGAAAATGTGATGTTTCCACTGGATGTTTTGACCAAAATGCCTAAAGATGAAAAATTGGACAGGGTCAACTTTTGCTTGAAACGTGTGGGATTGGAAAATGTCAACAAAAAGATGCCTTCGGAGATCAGTGGAGGGATGAAAAAAAGGGTAGGAATCGCCAGGGCCATTGTAAACAGTTCAAAGTATCTGTTTTGCGACGAACCCAACTCTGGCCTGGATCCTCAGACGTCCATCCTTATCGACAATCTCATCAAGGAAATAACCGAGGAGTACAACATTACTACCGTGGTCGTTACCCACGACATGAACTCTGTCATGGAAAATGGAGATTACATCATGTTTCTCTACAAAGGGCTTAAACTTTGGGAGGGGAACAAGAGTGATATCCTACATTCAAATGTAAAAGAGCTAGATGACTTTGTTTATGCCTCCAACTTCATGAAAAAGCTGAAAATCACAAACTAATCCTCTTTTACCTTTTCGATTATTATTTGGGCGCCATTTCCTGCTGTTCGCTTCTACTCCTCGCCCTACGGGCTGTGGGGTATCCGCTGCCATCAGGGGCGCTCCTGCCTTCATCAAACTATCCTGCTCCTATTGCTGTCCCATCGCTATTCCTTCTCAGAACAGAGCACTCACCTGCATGCGACCGATATGAATCACATCCTGCTCTGATGATTTCCTTCCTTCATAATTGATGCTTATCTGAAGGCCTTCAGTGATTCTTTGCTGTAAATTGAAAGACCAAGTGAAGTTATTTCCTGATCTCAGGGCATTGAGGAGGGCATACCCCACTGCAGAGTTTTCCTCTCCCTCAAAGTCTATATTGATATATTTGAGCTGCGCACTCAGTGTACGTTGAGCAACTTTTGTATAGCGTCCCTCTATTCCCAGAGAGTGTATCAAGGCTGTTTCTGAAGAATTTTCGGCCATAATATTCCTTTTGTCTGTCCAATCATATTGAACCGTCAACCTAAAATTCAGCGCAGGTAGCCACTCAAACTCTGGGCGGACAGATTCATATGCTATTTCATAGTTTCTACCCGATAAGAAATCTGAGGCATTATACATTCTGCCCTTGCTCCCTCCCAGCCTCAGGTTATAGCTTCTTTTGATATTTGCCCGGGCATTAACATGGAACTCCCTATCCCTACGGGTATTGAATCCATTCGTGAGAAGTTCCTTCCTTTCCGTCACTACAAGTCCCCCATCCATACCAAATTTAGGATTAGAGCGATTGTAGAACATTGTAGTCCGAAAATTCTCGTGAACTGACAGTAATTCATCTGCTGCAACAGCTTTCACGAAAGGAGAAAAACGAGCTGATGCCCGTGCATCCGCATGTTTCTTATCAATAATCCATGTAGTAATATTGGAGAGTTGGGACAAGAATCGCTTGAGCCCATCGCTGTTTCTCCATGCTCGGGGCATGGAGATATTCAACCTGTAATTAAAATTAGAAGAGTAAGCTAAAATATACTCTTGAGTGGGCACAAAGACTTTGATATAATTTCTTTCATCGGGATTGATAGCCTCATAAAACTCGTACAAATCCTGGATACCATCATTGTTCTCATCTCTCCATGTATGTGTTCCCTCCCCTGTAGGTACTTTTAAGTACACAAACTCTCGCTTAGGCTCTTGAGCATTGGCTATTGCATAAGTCATTTCAGAGCGAACGTGCCTATTCAGTATATTAGCATACCAATCCAGCCTTCCCATAATAGTTTCTTCGCGTTTATCCCTAACTTGAGCGTCGTTGTCATCCAATATTCGATAGGTTACTGAAAAATTAATATCATGCCGTTCATCAAAATCTGGCGCAATTCGGAACCCCAAAGTTTTTGACTCGCTAGCTTTTTCTAGAGCTCCTATCACAGGCTGTTCGTCTTCCCGTAGTGTGTAATATAAGTTGAATTGTGTACGCAGCGTATCGTTGCTTTTAATGAAAAAAGTATGCTCATTATAATGTAAAGGCAGCGGAAGATAAGGAAGTGCACTTAACAATGAGTCAGTACCCTTAACCCTCACCCTGTTACGTTCGAGGCTATGTCGATAGCCTGGCACAAAAATCTTTGATTCATAAGAAAGCGCCCCTTCAAGTTTCTTCCAATCGGACTGAGTGGTTTCATGCGATGCATTCAGCGAGAACATGCTTGACTCCAGCAGAAACCTCCCGATCTTTTGGTGTAAACCTAATGCATGTTGATATCCTTTTAAATCCTCTCCCTTATCGCGATGTACCAGTGCATATTGAACAAAATTTTTCTGATTATCATAAATGCCAACGGATAAATCAATCATCCTATCATCGAAACGACTAGCAGTATCAGGTGCCATATTCCAATTACGATCAAACTCAATTGTCCTGAACCTATCTACAGCACGAAAAGAAGATTGGTTGAACTCATATCCTAATCCAGCCTTCCACTTATAATCGCTCAGCAGCGGCAGTTTTCTACCCTCGCTCCTAACCCCCCCTTTATAAGCAATTCCCTCGTCAGCTTTTTGCAGATCGCGCGAAAAAAGATTGTTGTTGTGGTCTGAAATGGCCATCTCAGAAAAAACGGCTTCATAATTTGACACCTTATAATCGCCTCCAAAGGTAAACATCCGCTTTTGGGTAGGCGTAGGAATCGCGATAATCGGCTCATACCTTCCTTGCGGAACGCCATTTATGGGTGCCACCCATAGGTAGATTCTCCCGTTTATGTGTGCTTCCTCAAGTGTATAATTGCCATTGCCTTGCCCAACATCAGAAAAAGACACATTAAAAACTGCACTATCAGGATGAGTTGAAAATACATACACAGGAGAATAACCCAAAGTATCTACCTTCTTATAACGGACTATATTAGGATTGTACAGAACACTGTCTGCCCCGGAAATAACTCCTTGGTGAGCATGGCCTAGTTCGCTCAAATATCTTTTATCTTCATCGCTCAAGTCAAAGGCAAGCGGCCTGTTCGGATTGTCCTTTTCATTATAATAGTTGGCAAACAAGTTTAGGGCTCCTATACGCTGTATATGGCTCCCGCTTATAATAGACCTGCTATAGTTTCTATCAGAATACTCATAGTCCACTTTTACTCTTGAATACCGCGTAATCAACACCTTATTTGTAAAGGTAATTTCCCCTTGGTTATAATCGATGACGTAATCATGGTCATACCCCCGCTCGAGCAACTGGCCATCTAGGTAAACCTTCTCCGAATTGGCTAGTACAATCACAAAAGGTTCATTTTGCCCCCCCCGGAGTTTGTATGGTCCGAGAACGCCCTCTTTCACCTCCACTTGCTCAGAGGCATATTTTCCTTTGGCTATCGAAGCGCCAATCTTTGTTTCAGATTGGCTATTCTTAAAGAGCTCGTATCTAGCCGTAGCTTGTCCTCCTTGCACCTGTTTATTATACCTTAAAAAGGCAGATGGCTGATTGTGCAACACAATATCTCCTGCGGTGATAGAAAAATTGTCGTTATAAAACTCCACTAAGATTCTGTCGAGATCTTGGACATGTTGGGTATTACCCTCCGGTTGAAAAGGAATATTCTGATCGGTAATTACCGCCCTGATATTGATATCGTCTGTTAGTTTTCCATCTAGCTGTAGGTTAAGCGCAGAGTTGACAAACACGTCTTGCGTGTTCCCAACGGAAATCCCTCTTGTAATACTTCCACTTTTCTCCAAGCCTTGAGTGGGAAATAGCTCTTCCCTCCTACCAATAAAACCTTCCTCTATATCTCGGCTATCTACAAACAAGGCAGTGGAATCATAGATTGCAAGGTCACGGTTTTGGACTTTAAGATGCAAAGGAAATGGCAACTGGACATAGCATACTGCTACAGAATCCATTTTTCTCAGAGGCGTGGAAACCGTGATTTCACCAGTGCTTAAATCATAACTGTAGGAAACACTATCTGCACTATCGAAAACGATGCTTGAGGGAAGGACAGATAGACTGTCTAAGAGTATCGGTCCGTCTTTTAGTTGGAGCCACTTACAAGTGGTGGTGTCTTGAGCATTTACCACTGCCAAGGGTATCAAGCATAGCGCTATGAGGCAAACTCCCAATCGCATTCATCAACTCACTATAGGTAATGAAATAAAGAAGACAGTACCTGCTCCAACCTCTGTTTCAAACCATATTGCACCGCCTGCGTGTTCAATCCCTCTTTTGGCAATTGCCAAACCAATGCCAGATCCAGCATATTTTGTACTGAAATTAGGCACAAAAACCTTTTCTCTAATCTCTTCTGCTATTCCTTCTCCGTTGTCCTTAAACTGAAGCAGCAATTTATCACCTTCTTTAACCTCTAACTTTATATCGATGCGAGCATTCCTTGATGCAGGAACCGACTGAATTCCATTGATAATCAAATTGGAGAATATCCTGCCCATAAGCTGCTTGTCTCCCTCTACATAAACTTCTTCCTTGTCATACTGTAAGGTGATCTCCGCCTTTTTTTCATTCTCAAACAAAAGAACAGTTCGTTTCAGAACACTCACAATCTCGTATGGCTCCTGCTTAGGGATTGGCATTTGGGCAAACGCTGAGAAGGACGTAGCAATATCACTTAAAGTATCGATTTGTTGTAAAAGCGTATTGATCGATCGGTCTATCGTCTCCCTTTCTGTTTCTTTGTCTTCGTATAAAACCCGTTTCAAATGCTGCAGCGTCAACTTCATTGGAGTAAGAGGATTTTTAATCTCATGCGCCACTTGTTTTGCCATTTCTCTCCAGGCCGATTCCTTTTCGCTTTTAGACAACGCCTTCTTACTCTCTTCCAAGTTCTCAAGCATTCGGTTATATTCTCCAACCAAAAGCCCAATTTCATCTTTTGTATGCCAAACCAACGGTTCATTGTATACCGACAAGGATGTCCTTTTGATTTTCTGCGTGATATACTTCAGGGGATACGTCAAGACACGAGAAGCAAAATAGGATACAATCAGGATGGCAAGAAAGATAAAAGTAAAAAGGATCATTATATTGGCTACAATCTCAATGATTTCCTCTTCCAATTCATATTGAGAATCAAAGAATGGGATACTAAGCACCCCCATAAGCTCCCCTGTCTCAAATGATTTCACTGCAACGTACGCCGACTTATAGAGCAAGCTACCCACCTTTTCCTCCAATATTACCTGATCATTTTCCCGTTCTTTTATAATTCCCAATGCAATAGGATTTATGTATTCAGATAACAGGTCATTTTCATATATGGTGGGTTGGCTTGTACTAATAAGTCTACCATTTACACTAAAAAGATTGATGTCGGATTCTGAATACCGTGCTATTTGCGCCAATTCATTTGAAAGCTGTTCCCTTCCAAATCTATTATTGGTATAATTGTCTAAAGAGTTGGCAATGTTTGTACTAATGCTTTCCGCCTTTTTATTATAACGTTGGATAATATCCTTTTTGTAGGACGAACTGATCAAGCTCATAGTAGTAGCACTCACAATCAATAATGGCAAGAAGAAAGCAAGATTTAGATAAAGCTGAATTTTACTAGCATAGTTTAGGCTTACCTTGCCCCTCCCCCTATATATGGTCTTGGCCAGAATGAATAAGCTGGTAGTGAAAACTAAGATGAGGAACAGAAACGAAAAATTGGCCAAAACATTCCTCAACGGATACACTTCGGAAGAAACGACAACAATCCTTTCACCTCCCCCTGTAACACCAAGGTGATGATGACCATTCACCACAATGCCATTGACAAACAGATCAGGGTCTTTAAGCAAAGATTCATTAAACCCCTTTTGATAGTTGAACATCCCGGCGTTATTAATGAGCTCTCCATTTTGAAATATACCGTAGCTATAATCACCTTCTTCTGATTGCACAAAACGTTTATCAACGATCAGCTCGGGATAAACAGAGTTAGGGATAATTTTCTTCAATTTGAGGTCTAGGACAATATAGCCAATCCTACTACCATAACGGTTGATATCTACAAATACGAGATAGCGTTTTAGAGGGGAAAGTGGGGATTCGTTGATAAAATATATACCTGGATAATCGGTTTCATATTGCTCATGGGCAAATGCGTTGATAAAAACGGACAAATTGGGCGTTTGGAAATTATAAGGCCTTCCTTGAGCATTGAACATATAAACCTGGATGTCATATCGGTCCAGATAATTGTTGAGGTAGACCCTTCTAATCTTTTGCTCAATAATCTCTTTTGAATAAAACGGACTGTACAGCCGGTTTTTTATAAAAATATCTGACTTGATTTTTTCGGAGGCCTCTGCCAATAAATATTCTCCTCGGATATCGTTGTCTATTAAAAGCTGATTCGCAAACTGATTTTTGGAGTTCACGCCCTTTTGTTGTCCGAAAATATAGCCTGCAGATGCCCCTACCACTGCACTTGCCAATGCACTGACAAATAAATATAAAAACGTATTGTACTTAATGGCATCAAGGCTTGATGGAAGTCTAAAAAAATACAGAAGGCATAGATAAAGAAAGTTTGTCACCAATACTACGCCAAAATACAGGTCAGACAGATGGGCTACTGTCAGGAAAAGGAGTGTTCCGAAACCAAAAACCACCATGAGGTGATACACCTTCCCCTTTACCAATTGCATTACCAGCTTAAAAATTGCATGAACTATCAGGAAATAGACCAGTGCATTAATGATGAATATGCAATAGCTAAT
>SMEK01000591.1_pt1 | contig 23082 bp, 25 predicted proteins | sample 2456371 | NCBI WGS metagenome assembly SMEK01 (sample SAMN10132590, study PRJNA489261) | soil metagenome | isolation source: day1 antibiotic-loamy sand soil ammended with composted manure from dairy... | place: USA | collected 2015-04-01
AATAACAAATCCCCACCTATGACTTCTTTTGATTTTTGATTATAAAAAATAAAATGGCTTTGAGCATGGCCAGGAGTATAATAAGCAATTAAACCTGGATGTCCTGGTATTTCATCTCGATCTTTTATAAATTGAGTTAATGGCGTGTTCCCATATAAATCCATTCTTCTTCGGATTTGAATGATTTTTTGAATATATTCTTCTGGAACTGCTTGCTTTTTTAACTGCAATTCATAAAAGTCATCGCGATATGATAATAATTCCTCTTTATTCATCCAATAATCGATATATTCATGCCCTAGTATTCTCGCATTTGGAAATGCCTCAATCCATCCAGCATGATCAGGATGGTGGTGAGTCAAAATCACTTGTTCAATATCACTTAATTGATATCCTGCATTTTTTATTCCATGAACGAGCGCTTCGTACGCAGTTGGTGTTTTCGTACCAACATCAAAAATAGAAAGCGCCTCACCTTTTACTAAAAAAGCATTGACATCTCCAACATCATAGGGAGTAGGTATGATAATTTTTGTTATTTCCATGTCTGTTCCCCCTTGTTTCTCTATCTCTCTGAATGAATACTTATTCATTTTATTTTACTTCTTTTTTTTTAATTAGTCCACGTCACTTAGTTGACATATTTTATCGAAATGCATATAATTTCTGTAATAATTGAACAAAGTATTGCGATGATGAAGCCAAGTAAATGAATTGATGACTTCAGAGAGTGCTGCATTTGGTGAGAGTAGCATAGTCCTCTCAATTCATTGAACCTACTTCTGAGCAGTCATGAAAACATGACCGTTTCCCTTAGCGATAATAAGGGCTAGAGGTGTGCTATTTTTAGCAAACGAAGGTGGTACCGCGGAAACATGCGTTTTCGTCCTTTTTAATGAAGGATGAAAACGCATTTTTTATTGTTCATTATGGATAAAATATATCGGAGGGAAAAGGAATGCAAAAAATTGTATTTATGGGTGCAGGATCAATGGCAGAAGCATTAATTCATGGGTGGATCAAAAATGAAGTTGTTCCTGCTAACCAAATTTATGTAAAAAATCGTTCTAACGTTGAAAGATTACACGAATTAAGAAATATATATGGAGTTCACATTATTGAACAATTAGAAGAAATTAAAGATGCCGATTTAGTTATTTTAGCGATGAAGCCCAAAGATGCAAGAGTTGCTTTTGAATCGATTGCTCCTTATCTTTCCGAAAATACTGCAATCCTTTCTGTTCTTGCTGGAATTGCAATTGAAACAATTGAGAAAGCTCTAGGGGTTCGACCAATTGCAAGGGTCATGCCCAATACTTCAGCAGCAATCGGTATGGCAGCCAGTGGGATTGCATTTAATGAATATGTAACAGATTCACAAAAGTCTATTTATCTACAATTGTTAGAAGCAATTGGCATTGTCATTGAAGTGGAAGAAGATAAACTTCATGCTATCACGGCTCTTTCGGGAAGTGGCCCTGCTTATCTATATTATTTACTAGAAGCGTGGGAAAAAATTGGAGTAGAATTTGGCTTATCAAAAGAAACGGTTAGAAAATTAATGGTTCAAACGATTGCTGGTTCAGCAATGATGCTTCAAAAAGTTAAAGAAGAACCTGAAGTTCTTCGCAGAAAAGTGACAAGTCCTGGTGGAACAACTGAAGCTGGAATAAAAGCATTGGAAAACTTCCGATTTAACGAAGCCATTTATGCTTGTATTAAAAGTGCCGAAGCAAGATCTCGAGAACTCGCAAGGGGTGAGTAATTTTTGTTCTATTCTTTCTTGGGAAAATATCAAAAAATCCCTTGACTAGAAAAGAAATCTCCGTCGTTTCCATTAGTTGACTTTACAGTTAATATTGAAAGAAAATTCAAACTTTATCAACATTGTAAATGCTCCGATTACGGAGCATTTTATAATATTTAAAGAATATCAACCTTTTATCAATTATTTCCTAGGAAATGTATTTTTTTGCTATTTTATGTTGTCGAAATATATATTTTTGACTATTTACTTCGAAATATGTAAGGTTCCAAAAAGAATTTAGACATTTAAACTTGGGTTTTATCACCTACTAAAGTGCATTTTACCATGAAATTGCGAGTATGCTACTTAAGACTATTGACAAGGATTAGTACGAAATTTTGGAGTAGTAACAGAGCAGAATTCTACATAAAAAAATTTGGCTACCAAGAAAGAATTTTTCTTTCTAGATAGCCAAGTTTCTTATAACGCACCGCTTTTAATACGTTTTATAATCGAATAAGATGTATACATTGTAATAGGTAAAAAAATCGCTAATAGAATAATCCAAAAAGATAAAGCCTCAGCTGCTTTTAATTCTTCAAAGTTTGTAATGACAAAAAATATGATTCCAATCATTAAGCACCAAGCTAATAAGTTAGGAAAGACAACAAATAAACGCAGTAACCCCGGATTTATTTTTGGTTGATTCATACTCTCCCCTCCCAACAACATCATACAATAATTATCCTCAATCATTCTATTATTTTCTGAAATTTTAGGTGATTATTTATCTTCATTTCCTTCTGTTAACCTTCCATTTTTCCAATGAAAAAGAGAAAAATCATTTGCTACAAATACGTTAGGGAAAATATTTTTTGATTCTTTTATAATCTTATCTAAATCATGTGGTAAAAATCTTGCGCTGATATGGTTTAAAATTAGATACTTTGCAGCAGCCTCTTTTGCAATATTCGCAGCATCCACATTCGTCGAATGCCCATAATCTGCTGCAAGTTTTTTCGTAGAATAATCGAAAGTCGCTTCATGTATCACGATATCCGCATCTTTGCTTAATTCAATCGATTGATGACAATATTTCGTATCACCTAAGACTGTCACAACAAAGCCTTTTTTGGGTGGTGCAGTTACGTCTTTACTATAAACAATCGTTCCATCTTCTAATGTGACATCTTCCCCACTTTTCAATTTTCCAAGCATCGGACCTTTTGGAACTCCAAGTTTTAATGCCTTTTCAACTAATAGCTCACCAGGTAGCGGTTTTTGTTCAACACGAAAACCATAGCATGGTATGACATGCTCAAGTTGTTTTGCAGTCACAATAAATTGATCATCTTCAAATATTATCCCTTCATGAATTTCTACAAAATGTAAAGGATAGTTTAAATGCGTTTTTGTTAGTTGCAACGTGAATATAACCCAATCTTTTAATCCACAGGGTCCGTAAAGGGTCAACGGTGAAGTTTCCTCTCCTCCTAGAAAGGAACGGGAACTAAGAAAACCTGGTAAACCAAAAATATGATCTCCATGTAAATGGGTAATAAAAATTTTTTCAACTTTCCTTGGTTTAATAGTTGTATGTAAAATTTGGTGTTGCGTTGCTTCTCCACAATCAAACAACCAAATCGTTCCTCTTTCTTCAAATAATTTTAATGCAAGAGAACTTGTGTTTCGCTCTTTTGAAGGCATTCCCGCCCCTGTACCTAAAAACTGTAATTCCATGTTGAATCTCCATTCCTACTATTTATCGATTAAATCGTCAAAGAAATCTTTGCTAAAACTTGTTTTGGATGCATAACTTTTTTTCTTGACATCAATCCCTTTTTGTACAATACCTTTTCCGAACTTCTTTTCCATTGAATGAATAATTTCATAAATAGGCTCTTCTTTTGCAAATTGTTCAAAATTAAATATGGACAGTTGTTCAGCAAAATGTTTTTTATCGATTACGTTAGACACGGTCACTCCAAGAAGGCGGATTGGTGTACCATCCCATGCTTTCGAGAATAATTCCATTGCTTCGCGGAAAATATCTTTTTCTAAATAAATTGGATTTTGTACAGTTTTACTTTTCGATTGATTTTTCCAATGGCAGTCCCGAATTTGAATCGTAATAGTGGAACCGCATAAATTTTTTGCTTCCAATCTTTCTGCAACTTTTTCAGATAGTTTAAGAAAAGTTGTTTCGATATCTTTCATTTCGATGATGTCATATGGTAATGTAGTGGAATTTCCAACGCTTTTTGTATCATAAATTGCATTTGGATCCACTTCCCTTGTGTCAATCCCATTTGCTCTTCTTATTAGTCTAACTCCATTTTTACCCAATTTTTGTTTTAGTAACCTTTCATCGGCTTTTGCTAAGTCTCCAATTGTATAAATATTGAGTGTATGGAGTTTTTTAGCGGTACTCTCCCCTATCCCATGCATTTTTAATACGGGTAAAGGCCACAATTTTTCTCGTACTTCTCTTTTTCTTAATACCGTAATGCCCATGGGTTTTTTCATGTCTGAAGCTGTTTTTGCTAAGAATTTATTTGGCGCTATGCCGATGGAACATGGCAAATCTAACTCATTGAAAATTCGAAGTTGAATCTCTTTTGCAAGTTCCAATGGATGCCGTTCCTTTGAAACTTCTGTTACATCCATATAGCCTTCATCAATTGAAACCGGTTCAACAAGATTTGTATAACTTTTTAAAATCGTAAATATTGCTTTGGAGGCGTCACGATATTTTGGAAAATCTGGAGGTAAGATGATTAGCTCTGGACAAGTTTTTAATGCTTCAGCTACATTCATCGTCGTATAAATCCCCTTTGCTCTCGCTTCATAGGAACTAGTTACAATAATGCCGCGCCGTTCTTTCGGATTGCCAGCGATGGCAATGGGTTTTCCTTTCAGTTCAGGATGATAGGCTTGTTCAACTGAAGCATAAAAGCTATTCATATCAACATGAAAAATCACTCTTGCCAAATGATTTCACCTCCAAAGATATTCCTTTCTGCAATATTTTATCATAAACTATTCCATTCCTCTTTTTCTTATATTTCACTTTAAATTATTATTTTCATAGATAAATTCGTATTGACTTTTGTAATAATGTTGGTTATTCTTTTTGTAAACCAATTATATAAACAGGTTAACAAAGGGGAGAAGACGGTGACTTCAACAAAAACTTATGGACTTGTATTAACAGCTTTTGGTGCAGCAATCATTGCTGTATTAGCTCAAATTACAATCCCACTTCCTTTAGTTCCAATTACTGGTCAAACTTTAGCAATCGGGCTTATTGTAACAATATTAGGATTAAAATATGGTACCCTTAGCGTACTTGTTTATTGTTTACTAGGCGCTATCGGTTTACCAGTATTTACAGGAATGTCTGGTGGGTTATCAATACTCGTTGGACCTACAGGTGGCTATATTATTGGCTTTATTCCAACTGCTTTATTCATGGGATGGTATTTAAATAAATTCGGATATACTTATATCCATGGCTTGATTGCAAACGTTTCGGGAATGATGATCACGCTTGCCTTTGGTACTATTTGGTTAAAATTCGTTGCCGATATGTCATTGTATGCGGCATTCATGGCAGGAGCAGCGCCATTTATACTGTTAGAAATGATGAAAGGTGTCATTGCTGCTTGGGTAGGAATTCTCGTTAGACATCGTTTATTGAACGCAAATTTATTAAAATTAGTTTAATTTGGTTTTGACCTTTTAAAGATACCCCTTCAAAATGTAAAAAACGAATGGCCATTATTGACCATTCGTTTTTTATTATTGTAATTCTTTTGATGATTTAAAAAGATCATTTCCTTTTTTAATTAAATCTTTTAATTGGTCTTCGTATTTTTGTAAGCTCTTTAGTCCAGAATCTCGATAATTTTTCAGCACTTTTTCCGCGTCTTCAATAGCATCGGATACATTTCCACGAGCTTTAGAAACGCCTTTTTTATCCTTAACTGCCTTTTCCAATTCTTTAATTGCATCCTCTAATTCATCAATTGCATCTTTTAATTCAGCTTTAAAATAATCTTCACGGTTATCTTCTTTTTTATCAATTTCCTTTTCTAAGTCATTGGAAAGACTTCTTGCCGTTTTGATTAAATCCTTTAATTCATTTTCTAAAGTTTTTAAGTCCACTCCAGCATCTTTCATAGAATCGTAAGCATCTTCTGCTTTCATGATTGCTTCATTTAAATCTATCAGTTTGCTTTTCAACTCGTTTAACGAAACGTTAGATTTCAATACTTTTTTTCCTTTATCAATTACTTTTTCCAAATCTTTTTTTGTCTTTTTTCCCAATTCTTCGTAATAGTCTTTATCAAATGTCTTTGCATATGCTGAGGCGTGGTCCCTTTTAGCTCTATTTATTTCATATGCAAAAGTAATAATTGTTTGGTCTAATTCTTTTTGATATTTTTCTTTAGCAGTCTGTAATATCTTTTCTGCATTATTCATTATCGAATCTAGATTTTTCAAAGCCTGTGATAATTTATTTTTTTGTATTTCATACTCTTCAATTAAATCTTCAAGTTCTTCTAATTCATCTTCAAGTTCATCAATTTTTCTCTCGATATCTCTAATTTTCTGTTTGTCTACTTCTTTTCGTTTTTCTTCTTTCTCTTTTTCTGATTTCTTTTTATCTATTTGCTTTTTTAAATATTGAATTTCTTCTTCAATTTCCTTAATATCTCCTATATCTTTTTTTACATCATTGAGTTTTTCCAGTTGTTTTTCTACTTCTTTTCTCGCATCTCTTAAATCGGTAATGTGAAACTCAATCTCTTTTTTCAAAACTTCTAGTTGTATATAATCGTCTACTTGTTCATTACCACCTTGATCTCCATTGTCATTATTATTTTCTTCATTGTTTTCATTTGAGTCTTCGTTATCGTCCCAACCTTTTAATGTGTCCCAATAATCTTCTTTGTCATCAGAACGTTTTAAATCGATTGTACGAGCAATAAATGTGATTAGATGAGCACGACCTACTCCATCATTCGGTTTAAATAAACCTTCATTAACTGTAATTCCTAATGATCCGATTGTTCCAATGTAAGAATAGTTTTCATCATTTTCTGGAACATCAGAAAATCGTTTTAATGTTGGAGCTTCCAATTCATAAGCTTTTACTAAAATTTTTGCCATTTCAGCACGAGTGATTTCCTCACCAGGTTTAAAATATTTCCCTTTATCAAATACACCGAGCTCAGTCAATTTTGCTATTGCTCCATAGTGAGGATTAGGAACATCCCCATATTGCTTTGGTACGTCTTTAAATCCAGGGTCTTTTACATTTTCCAAATCAAGCCCCATCGTTCTCGCAACGAAAGAAGCTGCTTGTGCACGATTCACATTTTGATATGGTCTGAATGTGTTGTCATCAAAACCTTTAACATAATCAAACTTTAAAAATTTTTTCAGTGGCTCAATATAGAAATCATCTGCTTTAATATCCTTAAATGGAAGTTCATTAGCACTGGCGGACATAGCACCAGCAGCGATTAAACAGGCGGCAATGGATGCGGCAATTTTTTTCTTAAATTTCATTTATATTACCCCTTTTCATTTATGTATTGATACATTTTCATCGATATCTTCTATATTATTTAAACGTATAGTAGAAGAAAAAGTTACAAAAATGTGTATAATTGTGAGTTTTTACCTATACACTTCATAATATCGACAAAATATTTCTTAACTGTATATACCTATTATTAAAATACCATAAAAAAACATACAATGAAAATTTTCCATTGTATGTTTTTAGGAAATATTATTCTAGTTTAAAGTTTTTCCAATCATATACTCTAGGGAAAGGAACATGTCCATTATAAGATTGATGCTTTACATAAACTTTTGTATTGGAATCTGTTAATGTCTCCAGTACAGCGGGTTTATCATCAAAATAAACATCCAAATTAAGCTTCTGAATGATCTCCATCTTTTCGTGATCCTTCATTCCGCAATAAAAATGTTCATCAATGACCGGAAAACCTCGATTTTTCATCCATTGTCGAGTTTTTTCACAATATGTTTTCGGTCTCGATGTGATATAAAAAATGGAATGCCCTTCTTTTTCAAGTTTACGGATAAAATCAATTGCCCCTTCAAAAACTGGACAGTCTGTAAAGTAAATTTCTTCCATTAACGAATTCCACATTACATGACCTTCATCTTCGTCTAACCCGAAAAGTTCATGAATTTCCACTCTTTTTAATTGATAAAAAAGAGCAATATCAATCTGTTTTCCTAATTTTTTATTATAAAGATGAAAAGCATGTTCTCGTAAGTTAATCAATGTATCATCTATATCAAAACCGATTTTCACTTTTCCCCTACTTTCTTAACCAATGATAATAAACTGGGTAGAAAAGTTTTTTTCCTTTTCTATTTGCAATTTTTGTAATTTTTTTACTTCTTCTTTTCTTTGTTTCTCACATTGGGATAAACGTAATTCATTTATATTTCCGGGATCAATACATTCAGATAACCGATCTGCATCTTTTAAAGCACTGTTTAATCCAAAGGCTCCAGTTGGTGTCATCGCATGACATGCATCACCTATTAACAGTATATTGTCTTTTCTCCATATTTCTGTGTGATTACTATAGACATCTAATAAGACAAAATCATCCCAAGTAGTAATATGTTTTCGAACCGATTCTTCTAATTCAGGAAATGCTTGAATCAATTTATCTATAAACAGTTGTATAGATTGTTTGCGGATTTTCGAAAAGGATCCCTGTGCAATGTTCCAGCCAATTTGCACATAACCCTTAGCTTGGGTAAATAATGATAATTGGAAACCATCTACTTCAGCCATTTTTATGGATGGTTGCCAATTGTCTGGTGCCGGTATTTTTGCCCAAAGTAAGTCATAGCCATGTTTACGTGTTATTGTTTCAATACCTGCTTTTTTTCGGACAGTGGAATATCTTCCATCAGCCCCTATAATCATCGAACTATGTATAAGGATTTCTTCCTTACCTCTTTTCCCTTTAATCCCAATGAAATGACCATTTTCATCTTTAAGTAAATCAATCACTTTTGTATTTGTCATGAGAGAAAAATTTTCGTATTTTTTTGCTTCTTCGATAATTACTGATAATAGATGTGCTTGCGGAACATGGATTCCTAAATGGCCAACTTGTTTCTCAGGTTGAATTGTTTTAAAGAGTTTTCCATTTTTCCAATATTCAATAACTTTCATTTTTAACAATCCGAGTTTTTCAATTTTTGAATACAGATTATGTTTCTTTAAAATATTTTCTCCATCTTCATTCAAATGTTCACCTCGGAATTCCCTTGCAATTTCCTTATGTTGTTCAAGAAGGGTGACAGAAATCCCCTTCTTTGCTAATAGCAGTGCAAGTAGTGAGCCACTCGGTCCAGCACCCACAATCAATATATCAGTGAATATCATGTTGATCACCTAGTTTTGGATAAGCAATTATTCGTAAATCTTCTCCAACTTTATCGAATGAGTCAATTTCTACTTTTGCCGCTAAATTCATATTATCAACATCATCACCAGCTACCGGGGTAATGGAGTGGCGCCCTCCTAATATTTTTGGTGCAATGTAAATAATATATTTATTTACAAGTCCAGCTCTGATAAACGAGGCGTTTATTTCTCCTCCACCTTCAACTAACACATCTGTTATTCCATGTTTATATAATTGTTCCAACATTTCATCTAAACAGATACCCTTTTGATTTTTAGAACAGTATATAAAATGTACATTTTTCTTTTTAAGTTCCGCTATTTTGATTGGATCCGCACCGGTAGTTGTCACAATAATTGTTTCAGCTTCGTCATTTAAAACATTTGCATCCATCGGAATTTGTAAATGACTATCTAAAATAACTCGAATTGGGTTTTTCCCTTTTTGATTGGGCAATCGTGTCGTCAATAGCGGATTATCTTTTAAAACGGTTCCTATTCCTACTAAAATCGCATCAACTTCATTGCGTAATTTGTGAACTTCAAGGCGGGCTGCTTCACCGGAAATCCATTTTGAATGTCCAGTATGCGTTGCGATTTTCCCATCTAATGTCATGGCAAATTTTGAAATAACGAAAGGACGATTTGTCAACATATTATGAATAAATCGTTCATTCAATTTTCTCGCTTCATTTTCTAATAAGCCTACTTCTACCTCAATTCCTGCTTTTCGAATGATGTCAACACCTTTACCCGCAACGAGAGGATTTGGATCAAGTGTCGCCACTACCACTCTGCTAACACCAGACTCTTTCACTAAATTTGCACAAGGAGGGGTTTTGCCATAATGAGAACATGGCTCTAGCGTGACATATAAAGTGGCACCTTTTGCATGCTCTCCTGCCATATGAAATGCATGAACTTCTGCATGGGCTTCTCCAGCTTTACGATGTATTCCTGTTCCTACGATAACCCCATCTTTTACTATGACCGCCCCAACAACAGGATTTGGATTTGTTTTGCCCTTTGCCGTTCGCGCTAAATTTAATGCTAATTCCATGTAATCACGATCCGTTAACACAATGACCCCTCCTAAAACAATTGTTTCTCTGGTATGTGACCTGCCTTTTTAATTTTCGTTTCTAAATAATAACGATTTGTTTCAGTTAAGCCGCCCCAAAGTGGAATATGTTTATCAGCTAATAGACCATGATGTTTTAACGCTTCCAGTTTTTTAGGGTTGTTGCTAATGATTTTGAAAATAATCCAATCCCACGGCCCTCATGATTCGCTAAATAAAAGATTGCACCACATCCATGTTCAACAATCATTTTCATCGATTCATGTAATTGATAACCGCAATCACACCGTTGACTTCCGAAAATATCTCCAGTATGACAAATGCTGTGCATACGAATAAGCGCTTCCTCATCATTTTCAAAATCTCCGTAAACCAATACAGATGATTGTTGAGATTCTTGCAAGTTCGCACTTAAAATATAATTTAACACTTCTTCCTTTGTTGAAATGGGTTCATCTAGCTTCAACCAAGTATACCACTGGAATGTGGCTTCAAAATTATCTTGTTTTACAGGGAGTTTTACTGGGCCAACAAGACAAATTTGCTCATTTTCTTTATATGAAATTAACTGCATTTTTTTAAGCAAAATGTCATTCTTATTTAATAGTAGATTTTTCAATATTCATCACCTAATTCAACTAAATCTATTTAAAATTCCTATTTTATTAATAGGAATTAATCTTTGCCTTTTTTAATATAGCTGAAATAGGTTTAAAAAGCAAAAGAAGTGTTTTCCATGTTACTTTTTGTATAATAATAGAAATATTATTTAGATAAAACATTTTCGTACGAACTAATTGCTATTTTACATTTTTAATTTCGGCAGATTTTTCTTTATTATAAGAAGTGCTATTTTATCATCTTTATGCAATCAATGAACATGACTTTAAGGGGATAAAAGTCGACCAATTGTTATAATTTATTTGATTGACAATATAATAAAAAATACACTTCATTTTCTAAAATAATTGAAAGTGAAGTGTATTTTTTATGAGTTACTTTTTCATCATGATATGAAATGTTAATCTAAAATTTTAATTTTTACCTTTTTTACTCCCCACTGCATTGCTTGATCATGGGAAGGGATGAATACATCAATTTTATTTCCTTTAATGGCTCCTCCAGTATCACCAGCAATTGCATAACCGTAGCCTTCCACCCATACTTTTGTACCGAGTGGGATAATGTTAGGATCAACAGCAATTACTTTCATATGTGGATTTTCTCGTAAATTTATCCCATAAGCAGTAGTACCAGAACATCCTTCACAGTATGCGGTATATGCTGTTGCTGTAACAGTCATTTCTTTTAATGATGACGGTTCATCTTCTTTTATCACTTGCTGAGTGGTAGTAGGTGATGCTTTCGTTTCTCTTTTCGGCAAGAAGCCTCCCGTTGTGTCAGCTACAATAGAAATCGGTTTGTATTCTTTTTTGTATTTTTCGTCATTGTAAATAATCAATTTCTTACCTGGATGAATCAATGTATTGTCTAAATCGTTCCATTCCATTAATAAATCTAATGGTACTTCATGATTTAATGCAATTCGGAACAAGTTGTCCCCTTCCTTCACAGTGTATATAGTAAATAGTGGGGCTTTCATAAAAGCAAGTTGGCGAGTAATTGCATCTTCCACCACTCCATTACCTAAAATGTTGGTGACAAAGTCGATTTCCCCTTTTTCCACTGATGTTTCTTTTGCATATGTCAATGATGTTGTAAACAATGTCAAACATAAAAGTATATATGCTACAATTTTTTTCATACTTAGTCCTCCTTAACAAACAAACTTGCAATTCACTTTTTGTTAATACGAACTAAGTATTGTCCAAATATTTACATTTTTATTCATAATTTGATAAAAATTAAATAATACAGCTTTCAAACTAGTTGATAAAATGAGAGAAAGGGCTTGTATCAGAAAATTGCTTAGTTCAAAAAAAGGTTCTGAATCGTTGCTACAAAAAATAAAATCCTCTAGAAAATCTCTAGAGGATTGTTTAATTTAGATATTCATCCGAACAGCTTGGGAACATATATATTCCTTGTATCATATGAAAATCATAATGTCTTTGTATAAATTTTTCTTGATATAAGTATTCCATTAAGGAGATTTCATGCTCATTTGCACTGCATAATACCCCTGAGACACTTAATCCATTTTTAAACGAAACACCGATGGGCTGACCGATTAAATATTTTATTTTTTCAAACACGATTTGCCCCCTTTCTTACCCCATTGTATGCTTCTATTCAGTTAATTGGCTGTGTGGGCTATTTAAGAAATCTTTAGAGAGCAACTCATGTAAAATAAATGTTTAATCAATCAGGTCTGTCTACTATTGGTTTAGAACAACCTGAAACTTGTTAGTTAGTTTACATAATATATTTATTTCTATATTAAAACGATTGTCCTTTTACTTGCTGCAACATTTCCTTAAATATTTCATTTCTTTTTATTACATCTCCTTCAACCGTAAGATTGTAAAATTTGGAATCCAATAATTGGGTTAAAAGTTTTTTCCTTAATGAACGATCAGCAATTTGATTTAAAACGATATGACGAGCGTAATCTAAAAATTCTATATAATCCTCAAATTTTTCATCAAATTGTTGTTCGAGATCTTTTTTAATTTTTTTTGCTAAACTAGGACTAGCACCGCCAGTAGAAATGGAGATGTTAAGTTTCCCTCTCTTTATGGTTGCTGGTGTAATAAAGTCACTATCTTTCGGATTATCTGCAAGCAACAAAAGTTGATGTTCTTTTTTATGGATTCGTATTTCATGATTTGTAGCTGAATCATTTGTTGTAGCAATAATGATATTTGCCTGTTCAATATCTATAGGTTCAAAAGTTTTTTCAATCCATTTCGCGTTATTGTGTTTCATCCATTCCTTAATTTCTGGAATAATGGTTGGACTAATTATCGTTAAGTTTGCTTCTGTTCCCTCTAATCCTATTAGTTTTTGATAAGCAACACGTCCCCCACCGATTACGACAACATTTTTATCTTTTATATTCATCATGATTGGATAATACATGATTGACCCCCTCTGTTATATAATCATTCTTTTAAATTTTGTTTATTACTATAACCTAAAATTCATTATTAAATATAAAAATACACCATTTTTCTTTATTGAAAAATGATGTATTTTTGAACTAATAACTATCTTTATTTATGCAAGATATGCTTCTTTTACCTCTTCATTTTCAGCAAGTTCTTTTCCTGTTCCCGTTAAGACAATTTCACCATTTTGAATAACGTAACCTCGGTGTGCAATGCTTAATGCCTGATATGCATTTTGTTCGACTAACAAAATTGTAATGCCCATCTCATTCAATTGAAGTATGATTTCAAATATTTGTTCAACGACAATTGGAGCAAGTCCCATAGAAGGTTCATCAAGCATTAATAAATTAGGCTGCATCATCAATGCTCGACCGATTGCAAGCATTTGTTGCTCGCCCCCACTCATTGTTCCACCCTTCTGATTTATTCGTTCTTTTAATCTTGGAAAGTAAGTAAAGACATTTTCCATACGTTCTTCGATTACTGCTTTTCCTTTTACAGAAAATGCTCCCATAAGCAAATTTTCTTTCACTGTTAAATTGGCAAAAATTCTTCTACCTTCTGGTACGTGACTAATTCCCATCAATGTTGTTTCATGGGCTTGTTTGTTTGTGATATCTTGTCCATTGTAGAGTATCGCTCCTTTTTTCACTTTTGCTAAACCACTTATTGATTTTAATGTCGTTGATTTTCCCGCACCATTGCTCCCTATTAAAGTAACGATTTCTCCACGTTCTACTTGAAAACTTACCCCTTTTAATGCCTGAATTGCTCCGTAGTAGGTTTCAATATTGTTCACTTCCAAAACAGTCATTCCACTCACCTCTTTTCTAGTTCCAAAGCAGCTTTTCCTAAATAGGCTTCTATCACTTTTGGATTCGATCTTATTTCATCTGGATTACCTTCCGCAATTTTTTCGCCATGGTCAAGAACGACAATATGCTCAGAAATTTCCATAACTAATTTCATATCATGTTCAATTAAAATGACCGTTACATTGAATTCTTTTCCCATCCGTTGAATTACTTCGGTTAATTCCCGCGTTTCTCTTGGGTTCATTCCTGCTGCTGGTTCATCCAGTAAAAGTAATTTCGGTTTCGTTGCTAAAGCACGAGCAATTTCCAACTTTCTTTGGTTCCCATAACTTAGACTGCTCGCTTTTTCGTTTATAAATGGTTCCAGATTAAAATATTCCAAAAGTCGATAAGCTTCCACTTCCGCCTCTGACTCTTCTTTTCTTGTATTAGGTAGATTAAGAAAAATTCCTAATAGATTTCCTCTTAAATGGGTATGCATTCCAACTAATACATTTTCGATGACCGTCATTTCCCCGAAAAGACGGATATTTTGGAAGGTTCTGGAGATACCACGTTTAGCAACCTGATCTGGCTTTAATCCAACAATAGACTTGCCTTCTAGTAAAATTTCCCCTTCAGTAGGTTGATAAACTCCTGTAATCATATTAAAAAATGTCGTTTTTCCAGCACCGTTTGGACCAATTACCGCTGTAATGGAACCTTGTTTAACAGCCATTGAAATATTGGAATTGGCCGTTAATCCACCAAACTTCTTAGTTAAATTGGAAACTTCTAATATATTCATTGCTACACCCCCTAGGCTTGCACTCGATCTGTATCATTCGAACCTATATTGGATATTGCAGCTTTTTTCTGAGCTCTTTCTTTTATTTGTTCTACGTCAAACTTTTTATTCTTTGCAGGAATTAATCCCTTTGTTCGATAGATAGCAAAAATAACTAGTAGCACCCCAAAAATGAATCGTTGAAGTTTTGCAGGTGTTAATGCATCAGGAATTGTAATCACACCTTGTAAACTTAATTGATTCAGCCAATTCGTCAACTCCGTTAATACTTGCAAATTTAAAATTGTTACTAATGCTGCCCCTAAAATGGCTCCCGGAACACTACCCATTCCACCTAATACAACCATTACTAAAATCGTAAATGATTCTAGTAGTGTAAAACTTGTTGGATCTATAAATTGTTGCTTAGCTGCAAATACAACGCCCATGATACCCGAAAAAGAAGCACCTAAGGCAAAGGCGAGTAATTTTGTTTTCACTAACGGAATACCCATCGCTTGTGCAGCAATTTCGTTTTCTCTAACAGCCTTCCATGCACGACCTATTTTTGAATGTTCCAAACGATTTACTGCAAAAATCGTAAATAGTAAGATGAAGAGGACAATAAAGTAGTATTGATTTGGATAAATAATTTCCAATCCAAACAGATTTGGTGGTGTGATGGATGCAATCCCCATAGCACCGTTCGTAAAGTTAATTGGTCTATCTAAATTATTGAAAATAATTCGGATGATCTCACCAAAAGCAAGAGTAACTATAGCTAAATAATCTCCTTTTACCCGTAGCACAGGAACACCAATTAACACTCCGGCAATTGCTGCCATAATACCACCGATAATTAAAAAACCCCAGAAAGTACTACCACTTAATGGATATTCACCGAAGGGCATAAAGTTGGATGCCTGTGAAGTTGCAAAAATACTATACGAATACGCGCCAACCGCGAAGAACGCAACAAAGCCAAGATCTAATAATCCCGCCATCCCAACGACGATATTTAATCCAAGCGCCATCGCTATATAAATACCCACCATTGTTGCTACTTCCATATAAGAATGGAAGGCTGGTCCACCGCTAGACGCAAATGGTATAAGAATGAATAATAACCCTAACGCTATTAACCATTTCGTCACGACCTTTAAATTCATATAATAGAGAATTAATAGTGAAGACAGTAATAATAAGAATGAAACAACGGATTTTTGAGAGAAGTATAATGCGGATGAAGTCACGATGATGAAAAGGGTAAACAAAGTAATTTGAACAGATTTCTTTTGCAATAACATCGATAATTTTTCTTTCATTTCCATCACCTACACTTTCTCTGTTGCTGCTTTTCCTAACAATCCCTCAGGCTTGAAGAGCAGTACTAAAATTAAAATTGCAAAAGCAAATACATCTTTATATTCTGCTCCAAAAATGCCACCTGTTAATAAAGAAAGATTTGCAGAAGCAAACATTTCGATTAATCCTAATAAAAAGCCTCCAAACATCGCTCCACGAATATTTCCAATTCCACCCATTACTGCGGCTATAAAAGCTTTAATCCCTAAAATAAATCCAATGTAAGGGTCAATCGTACCGTATTGTATGGCAAAAAGCACTCCTGTTGCTCCTCCTAATGAAGAACCAATAAAGAAGGTAATGGCGATCACTTTATTTACATTAATAGACATTAGAGCTGCTGTTTCCCGATCCATTGAAACGGCACGAATCGCAGTTCCCCATTTCGTCTTATTGACAAAGAAATCTAGAGAAATCATCATACCAATGGCACAAATGAGCACTATAAAAAATGAAACTTTTAAACTTGCATCATTAAAAACTGATAAAAATGATGATACTGGTATTGTAATTTGTTTGGAAAATAAAGACGGTCCTGTCACAATATAATTTCCAGTCAAGATTTCAGCAACTATTCGAACAACATCTTGAAGAATGAAAGATACACCGACAGCTGTAATTAAGGCAACTAATCGAGGGGCTCGTCTCACCGGACGATAGGCAACTCTTTCAATACCCATTCCAAGTAAACCTGTACATAGTGCTGTTATAACTAATGCAATGATTAATAATAAAAGACTCGGTATCGATGAACCAAATCCCATTCCAAGAATGATGAGCAGAACAGCTGTTCCAATATAAGCACCCGTCATAAAAATTTCACCGTGAGCAAAATTGATTAATTGTAAAATGCCATAAACCATCGTATACCCTAGTGCTACAACAGCATAAACGCTTCCGAGTGTTAAACCATCAATTATCACTTGAGGTAAAGTTTGGAGCATCTCTTGAAACATAAAATTCCTCCAATCCGTTGTAAATTAAACTCGTGCTGTTTTATTCCCTCTCTTTTAGAAAAAAAGAGACGTCTGTAAAGGCAATTTAAGACGTCCTCCTTCGACGAGGTTAGTGACAAATTATATTGAGAACCATAGTAGCAATAATTTTTATTATTAGATAGGAAGGATGTCTAGTGTCCGGCTTTCTAGACATCCCCTTTCTGTCAGCTTATTGGCTTACTTCACCTACATACGATGCTGGATATTTTGCTTCCTCAAATTTATATAAATATACTTTTGCATTCTTGTTGTCTCCTTTTTCATCGAAAGAAACATCTGTGATGACTCCTTGATAATCAGTTATTGCTCTTACAGCTTCTACAACTGCTTCTTTCGGAGGAAGTTTGCCCCCATTTGCTTTAATAGCATTCTCTAAACCTTGTAAAAATACGCCCATTGCATCATATCCATAAGCCGAAAATGCTTCTGCTTCTTTATTGAATTTTGCTTTATAATCATCCATGAATTTTTTTCCTTCAGGGGTTGAACTTGTATCTCCAGCAACCGATGTAATGTACACATTCTTCACTGCTTCCCCAGCAATATCAACTAAACCTGAGGAGTCCATTCCATCGCCACCCATAATTGGTACATTTATTCCTTTATCACGTGCTTGTTTTATAATAATTCCACCTTCACTATAAATGCCTCCAAAGAAAATTAAATCAGGTTTTTTATTTAATGCTTGATTGATGACACCATTGTAGTCTTTTTCACCAACTGTAATTCCTTCATATCCAACGATTTCAGCACCTAATTTTTCCGCTTCTGCAACAAACGCATCAGCAATTCCTGTACCATAGGCTGTTTTATCTTGAATCACGAAAATTCTTTTTGCTCCTAATTCATTGACTGCAAATTGAGCACCAGCTGGTCCTTGGAAATCATCACGGGCAACAATACGATTCACAGTTTTTAGCCCACGATCCGTTACATCTGTCGCAGTACTTCCAGGATTCACCATTGTTATGTTGTATTTCTCGTATATTTCTGAAGAAGGAATCGTAACCCCTGAGTTAAAGTGACCAATTACTCCATAAATTGCATCATCTGCTCCTATTAAGTTGGCATTCGATACGCCTTTTTTTGGATCTGCTTGGTCATCATAAGGTTCCAATTGCAGTGTAAAGCCCATTTCTTCAAATCGTGATGCTTCTTCTTCCAATTTCATTTGAGCACCAAGTTTAATGGCTTCACCAATGATTGCATTACCACCGGATAACGGTGTATGGGTTGCAATTTTTATAACATTGGAATTAGCTCCAGTTTGTTCTGTTGTTGTTTGTTGACCGGATTGATTACTGGAACTTTGTGAACAGGCTGAAAGGATTACCAACAATAAAGCGCTGGCAAAAACAACAAGTAATTTTTTCATACATCTCCTCCTTTTGATAAATTGTTCTCTTGAAAATAATGCTAATTTTAGTATATTTTTTTACAATTTTGTGAACATCATCTTTGTAAGAACTCCTTACATACTTTTTTTATTAAACTTGCAACTTTTTTACATGTCGATTAATGAGATTTCTTGTAGAAACATTCACTATAAATATGATGTTAGTTTGGTATTTTTTTTCGAGCGGTTTAATAAATAGATATAGAGTTAAACATATAAGACTATCGGAAAGTGGGTAATGCTTGATGCCTCTACAAAATCATGCATATAAATATAAAAAGGTTATATCAATCGGCACTGTTAGTGAGCTTACAGGTTTGTCCCATAGGCAGATACGTTATTATGAATCTAGAAAATTAATTTTCCCCGAAAGATCAAAAACAGGTATTCGAAAATATTCCTTTCATGATGTTGAAATATTAATAGAAATTGCAAATCATTTAGAAGAAGGTGTGTGGACAAATGAAATTCGAGAAGAACTAAAAAAACGTCAAAACAATCATCAAATAAAAATAGAGCAACCATATAATACCTGTTGAGGCATTTTGAATTTTTAATATACTGTATTCTTATCTTTCCTACGTAATGACTAATTTTTTATTGTATTTGCATTATCATAATTGGAAAGTTGTTGAAAAAGGGTGTTTAGAAAGTCGAAAGCTTTCTAAACACCCTCTCTTCTTCTTAATAATGTTTAAGATTTATTTTGCAACATGTTTATTCATATGGATTAGAAAAATATTTCATGTTTTGTAGTGGATAAATTCTCAATTTAGATTCTCCAAAAACATCCTCTATTGGTATTAAACCATAATGCCGACTGTCATAACTATTCAAACGATTATCTCCTAATACAAATATATAGCCATCTGGCACTTTCTTTTCACCCGTCAAATCTTCCAATGTAAAATTTTCAGTCATGCGAATTTGATACTCAGCATTTCGTTTTACATATGGTTCTTCAAATTCTTTTCCATTGATAATTAATACATCATCTTTCATTTCAACCGTATCTCCAGGCAATCCTATGACCCGTTTAATATAATATTCATCTTCATAAGGTGCTTTAAAAACAATGTGATCAAATCGTTGGATTTTACTTATTTTGCTAACAATAATGACATCTTCATTTTCATATGTAGGTGACATTGAAGCACCATTTACAACAACGGGAGAAAAAATATATTCCCTACAGATTAAAGCAATGGTAATTCCCGAAACGAAAACAAAAAACCAAGATAGCAATTCTTTCCGAATGTTATTTCCCTTCATTTATCCTGCTCCTCGTAAACGACTTAAAATTGTCCAATTATTTAAATGCAATCCATGTACGATTCTGCTGTTCTTGTACGGATAGATCGCGACCAAAAAATTGAGATAAGTTTTGCTCGGTTAATAGATCATTTGCTAATCCTTTTGCATATACTTCCCCATCTTTTAGCAACAAAGTATGAGAAAAACAAGGCAATATTTCTTCTACATGATGAGTGACATAGATTAATGTTGGACAATATTCCTGTCGTGCAAGATTCCCTAAAAACGCTAGAAATTCCTCTCTTGCAATAACATCTAATCCATTACAAGGTTCGTCTAATATTAATATTTTCGGATTGGTCATTAATGCTCTAGCAATTAACACCCTTTGTTTTTCACCTTGAGATAGCAGGCCATATTGGGAACTTTCCAAATATTCAATTCCTAATTGTTTCATAAGCATATGTGCGATTTCCACATCTTTTTTTTCTACCGGTTCATATAGACCGATCGATGCGAATTTTCCGCTTAGCACAATGCTTAACACAGAATCAAATTCTCTTAACTGCTCTTTTAAAGAAGAACTGATAAAGCCAATTTCTTTACGCAATTCAGGAATATTTGTTTTTCCAAATTCTTGACCTAACACTTTTACTGTTCCTGAAGTAGGGTATAGATAGCCGGTGATGATATTGAGCAATGAAGTTTTACCCGCTCCGTTTAATCCGATAATGGACCAATGCTCCCCTTTATCTATATTCCAATTAATCTCTTTCAAAAGGATTTTGCCATTTCGTTTCACTGTTACATTTTTTAACTGTATCAATGTTCTTCCCCCATTTATCCACCTTTATTAGTATTTTAATATTACAATAATTGAATATATAAAGAAAAGTAACAATATTTTTAACTATTAAATTTACTCCTATAATACATCGCTATTTTGATTTATCTTTTTATTATAATATTAATTTAAATACTTTATTTTTTTCAGATGAAGAATCGGAAGAAAAAGTATGTTACAGTTTACTTAATTTAGTATTTCATTTAGGAAAACGAGAAAGGGGTTATGTTATGAAACAAAAAAGCATTTACGCATCATCCATCAACCATTCATATATGGACTTATATATTGCCGCATCGGACAAAGGTTTAGTTTTTGTAGGGGCTCAACATTCTTCTATGGAAGAATTAAAACAGTATTGCCAAAAACAATATCCACATTGTGAAGTAGTTGAAAATGATCTATTCATTTCGCCCTATTCTTCCCAATTGATTGAATATTTAGATGGTAAACGCAAACAATTTACATTACCATTTGATATTTCTGGAACTCCTTTCCAACTACAAGTGTGGAATGAATTATGTAAAATTCCATTTGGCAAAACTGCTACCTATTCTGAAGTGGCAACGAATATTGGAAATCCAAAAGCAGTCCGTGCAGTAGGAGGAGCAATTGGAAGCAATCCATTATCCATCGTCATCCCTTGCCACCGCGTCATAGGTAAAAACGGAAGTCTTACTGGTTATAGCGGTGGACTGGATGTAAAAAAACGATTATTAGATTTAGAAGGTATTCCTTATTGATCTTTTCATTTTTCGTATGCTTTCCTTCACTTCTTTGCTGATACGATGAGACTCAATTATTTTTTGTAACGCTTTATTATAAGTAAAATCATCTAAAGAATTTTTTTGTAAAAATGATGTTGTTTCTTTGGGAAACTTTAAATAGGCAACGGATATCGCCCAAGCGACTGCCATTTTAACATAATAGCCGTCATGCTTGATGTCATCCCATATTTGAAATAATTCTTCAATATACTTTTCTTCAATAAAATAACTAAGGGACATCACGATGGCAAAACGTATTTCAAATTCGTTTTCTGAATGGAAATAGGAGGAAAGGATATTCCACACTTCTTCCCGATGCTTTTTTGTAAATTTTAATCCGACACAAAAACTATCACATACAGACCAATTATCTATTTTAGGTACAAACCACTTAATCCACTTGAGCCTTTCCTCTATTGGAATGTTTACTTGCCCGATCACCATGCCTTTTAGCATAATTTCTTCAAAATATTCCTCTGTTCCATTCAATAAAAAATCTTCCCAGTCGCTTTTTGAAATTTCTTTTGCTAATGCTCTTAACTTCGGAATGCGAACCCCAAGAATATTTTCTTGATTCGGTATTAATGTTTTTTGAAACAATTGATACTTCTGTTCAGACAGTTCTAATAGTTCTTTCCGTATTTCCATCAAATCAACTCCAATATTTCAACATCAACTTTTCTTGTCATTCGGTATAGAAGTGTGGAAAATAATTATTTAATTTTGGATTGTTTATATATACCAATACCTATTGTAATAATGAGGGAAACGATAATCCCCGGAATAAACCAAATCCAAAGAAATTCGGTTTTACCTAATGCGATTTGTACAATTTGAAAATTAATCAATGCAAAAAGGATCATGCAAATATTTTTTATAATATTTAACATCTTTCGGCTATTTAAATAAAATTGTTCTGCATTTGATTCATTGATTCTTTCCGGATAATTATACATATGGGGAGCTTTTTCAAAAAGAGATGTTAACAATAAAACAAACATTCCAATGAATGGCAATATAATTAACTCATATTTTGAACCCCATCGATCTACTTCACCTTTAGCATTAAAATGTCCTGGTATTCGATCAGGAATTTGGCTCCACTGAAAAATAATAAACAAATTAGACAATATAAATAAACCAATACCAACGATATCACAGATTTTCTCCATTTTTGTTTTTGGTATATGAAGAATTGGTCGATATGGCGTTTTCATCATATTATTCCACCTTATATAAAAATAAAGCTAGAAAAGGCTAATGCCTTACTCTAGCAATTCTATATTTTATGAATTCATCTCTTTTTCCTCTTTCAATAAATGATGTAAATAATCAATAATTTCCCGAATTCCTTCTAATGAATTTATCAAAACGTCTGGATTCACAATCGTAATCATTCGATTTTCTAAATTGGCCACTGCTGTAAAATATTTTGTTTTAGAATAATTTACAAGCCCAACTTGTTGAATATCTTCATCAAGGAAATCTAATATTTCTTTTG
>SMEK01000240.1_pt1 | contig 23042 bp, 17 predicted proteins | sample 2456371 | NCBI WGS metagenome assembly SMEK01 (sample SAMN10132590, study PRJNA489261) | soil metagenome | isolation source: day1 antibiotic-loamy sand soil ammended with composted manure from dairy... | place: USA | collected 2015-04-01
CTGCACGCGCCGGTCCGTATCGAAGTGGCGAAGGCATCGTCCACAGCCTCCACGGTAACGCAGAGGCTGGTCAAGTCCGGCTCCAAACCGTGGGAAAAGCGCGCTGTCCTACGCCAGTTGATCCGCGAAGAAGGCGAATCGCTAAAGAACGCGATCATCTTCTGTAACCGGAAGGTCGAAGTGTCGGAGCTGTTCCGTTCTCTGGTCAAGCACGACTTCAACGCAGGTGCGCTGCATGGCGACATGGACCAGCGCGCGCGCATGACCATGCTGAGCAATTTCCGCGACGGCAAGCTGAAGCTTCTAGTCGCTTCCGACGTCGCGGCCCGAGGCCTGGACATCCCGGATGTCAGTCACGTCTTCAACTATGACGTTCCCATCCACTCGGAAGACTATGTCCACCGTATCGGCCGCACTGGTCGCGCGGGGCGCTCCGGCAAATCCTTTACGATCGTGACTCGCAGTGACACCAAATATCTGGACGCGATCGAGAAACTGATCGGCCAGAAGATCGAGTGGCATGACGGCGATCTCTCCACGCTCGCGCCTTCCGAAGATGAGGAGGCCGATCGGCCGCACCGCGGCCGGGGCAGCTCACGCCGGGGCAGCCACAAAGACGAGACCGGCAAGGGGCGCAAGGCACGCGCCGAGCACAAGGCGGCTGAAGCAGGTGAAGCCGAATCCGCTGCACCCGCTTCCGAGCGGTCGGATCGTCAGGAGAGAAAGGACGCCATCCGTACCGGCAATGCCGCTCGCAAGGCAGACGCCGCGGACAACGCAAAACATTCGAAGCCGCGCCGAACCGGAAGGTCAACGCAGAGCGATGACGACGGCGACAAGGTCACGGTGGGCTTTGGCGATGACGTGCCGGCATTCATGAAGATTCCGGCGAAGGTCTGACCGCCGGCAAGGATTGACGATAAAGGCGGCCCGCAGAAGGCCGCCTTTATATTTTCCAAGCAATGCGCGCTATCAGGTCAGCGGCGAGAGCTGAATCTCGACACGGCGGTTCTGGGCGCGGCCCTCCGCCGTTGCATTCGAGGCGATCGGCCGCGTCTTGCCGAATCCGGTCACGGCGAACCTGCGCGAATCGACGCCCTGGGCAGTCAGATAGTTGGCGACGGCCAGTGCCCTGCGCTGCGACAGATCGAAATTGTGCTGGTCGCTGCCGGTAGAGTCGGTGTGCCCGAACACATCGACCAGGGTCTGATTGTATTTCTTCAGCACCAGCGCCACGGAATTCAGTACGGAATAGAATTCCGGCTTGATCGTGTCCTGATCCGTTCCGAAGGTAATGTCGGACGGCATGTTGAGCATGATCTGGTTTCCAACGCGGGTCACGCTCACGCCGGTGCCTTGAAGTTGCGCCCGCAGGGCATTTTCATTCTGGTCCATCACCGAGCCGATGGCGCCGCCGGCAAGAGCGCCAATACCGGCGCCGATCAGGGCGTTGCGGCGGTCATTGCCGCCCGCCAGCGTACCTAGCGCCGCGCCCGCCAGGCCGCCCAGCACCGCGCCGCCCGCTGTATTGGAAACCTTCTGCTCGCCCGTATATGGATCGGTCGTGCAGGCGGCTACAAGAAACGACGTCGCCATAACGACGAGTACGGCCTTCTTCATGGGATTCCCTCTCACATTGCAGGCGCGCAGCGCGCACCGTCCACCATTCATCGCCCTTGTATCATTAAATACGACAAAAAGCGGAACCGCCACAATTGGCGATCCACGGCTTTTCAGTTCTTCTCTGTTTCCGGCTCGGGGGCTAGGCAGATTCGGGCCATCATGAGGTATCGCGAGGAACAATACGCCGAAACGGCGAATCGGTGCGACGCATCAGCCTCTGCAGTCAGAATGAGCGCGGCGGCACGAACAGGCAGATCGTGTGGCCCGCATCGAGGCCGGATAGGTGCGCGCACCAATGGAACTGTCCGTCAGGGCTTTCGCGCACGCGCCGATCGGTCATAGGAACGACCTCTCCGGTTCCAGCAATGACGTATCCTTCAGGACGCTCAAGCACCTCTCCCTTATGCGTTGCGCGGCAATCGAGATCGGCGCAGCACGCATACGGATAGGTCCAACCGAGGGGTTTCGAAGCCGTTGGCGCAGCGTCGTGGGCGAAAACACTGCCTGCAGCTAGTGCAAGGGCGCCAGCAACCGGAAAGAGCAAAACAAGCCGGCGCACGGTGGGAACAACCAAGGCAGATCGCAAGGCAACAGACATCGTTGCTTTCCTCTCGAACAAGCACCCTTCCCAAGTTGCCCGTTCTGAAGGAACGCGCCTTCGTGGCCGGAGTTCCTGCCGCCGGTCTCGGTCACAATTCACGCACTGCCCAATGGCTTCAATCGACGCGTCCCAGCCCAGACGGGGCGCTCACGAGCGGCAGGGTAACGACAGCCGATCGCGGAAACGTCGCGGCGCGAAAAAGGCCCGCCGCACCATTGGTGCCTCGGGCCCTGGGCCTGTCGGACAATATCGGATTTCTTTAGTCGATGTCGGCGACAGGCTGGCCGCTACCACCTTCAATTCGTTGCGAAAGCGCCGCTTCCATGAAGTCGTCCAGATCGCCATCGAGGACGGAAGACGGGCTGGTTGACTCTACGCCGGTCCGCAGATCCTTCACCAACTGATAGGGCTGCAGCACGTAGGAACGTATCTGGTGTCCCCAGCCAATGTCGCTCTTGGTCGCCTCCGTTGCGTTGGCGGCCATCTCCCGCTTTTTCAATTCTTCCTCATAAAGCCGTGATCGCAACATCTCCCACGCCTTGGCGCGGTTCTTGTGCTGCGAGCGCTCTGCCTGGCAGGCCACGGCAATGCCGGTCGGAATATGCGTGATGCGAACAGCCGAGTCCGTGGTGTTGACGTGCTGACCGCCAGCGCCGGACGACCGATAGGTGTCGATGCGGACCTCCGACTCGGGGATCTCGATAACGATCGAATCGTCGATCACCGGATAGACCCAGGCCGATGCGAAAGAGGTATGGCGCCGTGCATTGGAGTCGTAAGGCGAGATACGGACCAGGCGATGCACGCCCGACTCCGTCTTCAACCACCCATAGGCGTTCTGCCCCTTGATGAGAACCGTGGCAGACTTGATGCCCGCTTCCTCACCGTCGTGAATCTCCAGCACCTCGACCTTGAAGCCCCGGCGTTCCGCCCAGCGCGTGTACATGCGCAGCAGCATCGAGGCCCAGTCCTGGCTCTCGGTGCCGCCGGCGCCGGCGTGAATTTCCAGATAGGTGTCGTTGGCATCGGCCTCGCCCGAGAGCATGGTCTCGACCTGGCGGGCCCTCACCTCGCCCTTCATGGAGCGAAGAGCCGCTTCGGCTTCCTGGACGATCGATTGGTCGCCCTCCTCCTCGCCAAGCTCAATCAGGCCGACATTGTCCTCCAGCGCCTGTTCCAGTTGCTTGACCGCGCTGATACCGTCATCCAGGTTCTGGCGCTCGCGCATCAGCTTTTGCGCCTCGGCCGGATCATCCCACAGGCTGGGGTCCTCTGCGCGGGAATTCAGGTACTCAAGCCGTTTGACCGCCTGATCCCAGTCAAAGATGCCTCCTCAGCAGGCTTATGGCCTGCTTGATTTCGTCAATGATGATCTGCGTTTCCGCGCGCACTGTTTCGTCCTGCAGGTAGGTTCAATGATCGGCGCGATACATAGGCACCGGGCAGAAGCCTGTAAAGCGAAATGGAGCCCGTAGGGGTGTCCCGCCTATCTGCCCTTTGCAACCCGATCAAAGGCGATCAACCGTTCAAGGAGGGCAGGCATGTCCTTGAGCGGCACCATGTTCGGACCATCCGACGGCGCGTTGTCCGGGTCCTGGTGGGTTTCGATGAAAACGCCGGCGACGCCGACGGCAACGGCGGCGCGCGCCAGTATTTCGACAAAGCGCCTCTCGCCACCCGACGAGCCGCCCTGCCCGCCCGGCTGCTGCACCGAATGCGTCGCATCGAAGATTACCGGCGCGCCGAGTTCGGCCATGATCGGCAGCGCGCGCATATCCGAAACCAGCGTATTATAGCCGAAGGAAACGCCGCGCTCCGTTACCAGCACGTTTGCGTTGCCGGAACCGGTGACCTTGGCAACGACGTTCTTCATGTCCCAGGGCGCGAGGAACTGTCCCTTCTTGATATTGACGACCTTGCCCGTCCGGGCCGCGGCGACCAGGAGATCGGTCTGCCGGCTCAGAAAGGCGGGTATCTGCAAGATGTCGACATGGGGAGCCACCACCGCACATTGCTCTTCGGTGTGCACATCGGTCAGAACCGGCAGGGAAAACTCCTTGCGCAGGTCATCGAACACCGGCAGGGCAGCATCAAGCCCCGCGCCACGCTTGCCGGAAAGCGAAGTGCGGTTGGCCTTGTCGTAGCTCGTCTTGTACACCAAGCCGATGCCCAGCTTCCCGGCAATTTCCTTGAGGCTACCCGCCATGTCGAAGGCATGCTGACGGGATTCCAGCTGGCATGGACCGGCAATCAGCGCCAAGGGGGCGCTATTGTCGAAGCGGACATTTGCTACCGTCACGGTGGTGTTCGGCTGGTTCATGGAATTCACCTCGAATACGAAAAGACGGTGCCCTGCCCCGCCGCGGGTGGAACAAAAGGCTTTCCGTCCCGAAGCTCATAGTTCACGCCGCTCGGGGCGAAAAGCTCCAACACATGTGGAAGACCGAACACGGACATGGCCATTGAAGCCCGGCATAGCCCGGCGTGCATCTGCCCTGTCCAGGTCGCAGGCCGGCAATACAAGAGGATCTGGCAGCGGCAGTATCATGAGCAGCTTCGTGTGCACGAAGACGGGCTCTGGTTCAAGCCAAGCAGTTTCCGATGCAGAGCCGGCGGAGGTGGCGGCCATTTCTCAGACATAAGCGCGCCGCGCGTCACGTGCTGCACGACGGCCCAGTCCTTCGAGCGAATCATCCGGCGGAATTATCCACAGGGATAATACCGATCCGCATTGAATATCTTTTAGGCGAGACAGGTAGAGTATTGCGGTTTCCCTGACGTCACATGAGGCGTAACGTCGCACGACGCGTGATGGGACGCGCGTGAGAACAAAATCGGGGAACCAAAGATGACAATACCGGGCGCATCAATGAGCATACCTGGTGCATCACCTGCCCTCTACAATGAGGATTTAGCTCCGGCCAAGGTGCGCAACTGGGGTCCTTTCTCAATCTTCAACGTATGGACGTCGGATGTCCACAGCCTGTGGGGCTATTACCTGGCTGCCAGCCTGTTTCTGTTCTGCGGAGGCTTCGTCAATTTTCTGATCGCCATCGGCATTGGCTCCTTCATCATCTTCTTCCTGATGAATCTGATCGGCTATGCCGGCGTGAAGACCGGCGTGCCCTATCCCGTCCTGGCTCGAGCTTCCTTCGGAATATGGGGCGCAAACATCCCGGCACTGGTACGCGCGATCGTCGCCTGCTTCTGGTACGGTGCGCAGACCGCGCTTGCTTCGGGTGCGCTGGTGGCGCTGCTCATCCGTTCCGACTGGTTTCTCGAATTCCACCAGAACACCCGTTTCCTCGGGCATTCCGGCCTGGAGGTGATCTGCTTCCTCGTCATGTGGGGAGCGCAGCTTCTCATTATCCAGCGCGGCATGGAGACCGTGCGGCGCTTTCAGGACTTTGCGGGTCCAGCCGTGTGGATCATGATGCTGATCCTCGCAGTCTATCTGTGCATCAAGGCCGGCACCTTCGCAGTCACAAGCGACATTCCGATGGAAGTGCTGCTGGCCGAGACGAAGGATGCGGGCGTGCCGGGTACTCCCGGCTCCTGGACCGCCCTCTTTGCGGTTGCCGCCATCTGGGTCACTTATTTCTCGGCGCTCTATCTCAACTTCTGCGACTTCTCACGCTATGCACCGAACAAAGAGGCGGTGCGCACCGGCAATCTGTGGGGCCTCCCCATCAACCTCATCCTGTTTTCGCTGGTGGCGGGCGTAACGACGATCGCTGCCTATGACGTCTATGGGGAAGTCCTGATCCATCCGGAGCATATCTCGGCGAAGTTCGAGAGCTGGTTCCTTGCGCTGCTTGCGGCGCTGACTTTCGCCGTCGCCACGCTCGGCATCAATGTGGTGGCCAATTTCGTGTCGCCGGCATTCGACTTCGCCAACGTCTTTCCGCGGGTGATCGACTTCAAGAAGGGCGGCTACATCGCCGCACTGATCGCCCTGGTGCTCTATCCGTTCGCCCCGTGGGAAAGCGGTGCGGCCGCCTTTGTGAGCGCAATCGGCGCAACAATGGGACCGCTCTTCGGCGTCATGATGGTGGATTACTACCTGATCCGGAAGGGTGAGTTGGATGTCGCCGGCCTCTACAAGGAAGACGGCGAGTTCCGCTTCCAGAATGGCTGGCACGTCAACGCCTTCATTGCGGCATTCATCGGAGCGCTGTTCTCGTCCATCCTGCCGAACTTTACCAACTGGCTTCCCGATTGGTGGAACGTCTATGGCTGGTTCTTCGGCGTGGGCGTAGCCGGCGTCGTCTACTACGTGTTGCGCAGTGCCGCACTTGGTGCCGGAGCCAAAACGGCAAAGGCATAGCCTGCCAAAACGACAAGGAAGGGCGGCTTCGGCCGCCCTTTTCATTTGTCAGGATGCAGCTACCAAACAGGACGGGCGCGGTATCCGTTTAGGCGGACCACCAACGCTGTCGCCTCTATAGTGATGGCCGGGGACCCGCTGTAAGCAGGCACCGGGCAAAATCCAGCCACGGCGTGCCTTTCAGACCAGCCTGCTCTGCTCCACGGCTGCGGCAATAAAGGATGCGAAAAGCGGGTGCGGGTCTAGCGGGCGACTCTTCAGTTCCGGATGGTACTGAACGCCGATGAACCATGGATGATCAGCGTATTCCACTGTCTCCGGCAGCACGCCGTCAGGCGACAAGCCCGCGAATATCAGTCCGCACTTCTCCAACCGCTCCTTATAGTCGATGTTGACTTCGTAGCGGTGGCGATGGCGCTCGTAAATCTGCGTGTCGCCATAGATGTCGGCAATCTTCGAGCCGGGCAAAAGCCGCGCCTCGTAAGCACCGAGCCGCATAGTGCCGCCGAGATCGCCAGCGGCCTGCCGCTTTTCCAGCATGTTGCCCTTCAGCCATTCCGTCATCAAACCGACAACCGGTTCGTCAGTCGGGCCGAACTCGGTGGACGACGCATTTTCGATGCCGGCCAGCGAGCGCGCCGCTTCAATGCACGCCATCTGCATGCCGAAGCAGATACCGAAATATGGCACCTTGCGTTCACGCGCGAATCTGGCAGCGTGAATCTTGCCTTCCGCCCCGCGCTCGCCAAATCCTCCCGGAACGAGGATGCCATGCACCTTTTCCAGATATGGTGCGGGATCCTCCTTCTCGAAAATCTCGCTCTCGATCCAGTCGAGCTTGACCTTGACGCGATTGGCTATGCCGCCGTGCGACAAAGCCTCGATCAACGACTTATAGGCGTCCTTGAGACCCGTATACTTGCCAACGATGGCAATGGTGACCTCGCCCTCCGGATTATGAATCAGGTTGGAGACGCCGATCCATGGCTCCATGCGTGGCTTGGGCGCCGGCTCTATCCCGAAGGCTGCAAGCACCTCGCCGTCCAGCCCTTCCTTGTGATAGGCGATCGGCACGTCATAGATATGGCTGACGTCGAGCGCCTGGATTACAGCCGACTCTCGCACATTGCAGAATAGCGAAAGCTTTCGCCGCTCCTCCTTCGGTATCGCCCGGTCGGCACGCACCAGAAGTATGTTCGGCTGGATACCGATCTCCCGCAGTTCCTTGACCGAATGCTGCGTCGGCTTGGTCTTCAATTCTCCCGCGGCCGGAATCCACGGCATCAGCGTCAGATGCACATAGACAGCGTTGTTGCGCGGCAGGTCGTTTCCAAGCTGGCGTATCGCCTCCAGGAAAGGCATCGCCTCGATGTCACCGACGGTGCCCCCGATCTCGCAAATGACGAAATCGAATTCGTCGTTGCCGTCCAGGATGAAGTTCTTGATCTCGTCGGTAACGTGCGGAATTACCTGGACGGTGGCGCCAAGATAGTCGCCTCGGCGCTCCCGCTCGATAATGTTCTTGTAGATGCGGCCAGTGGTGATGTTGTCGTTCTGGTTCGCCGAGCGTCCTGTGAAGCGCTCATAGTGACCGAGGTCGAGGTCGGTTTCGGCTCCGTCATCGGTGACGAACACCTCGCCATGCTGGTACGGACTCATCGTACCAGGATCGACATTGAGGTAAGGGTCCAGCTTCTTGATGCGGGCGCGATAACCGCGCGCCTGCAACAGGGCTCCAAGAGCCGCCGCGGCAATGCCTTTTCCAAGGGATGAAACCACGCCGCCAGTGATGAATACATATCGCGCCATGGGACCTACCGCTTAACGCGGCCGTGCTGATTCCGCCAGAGGAAAAACCGCCGCGGAGGGTTTTTTCCGGCATAGCTTTCCGGGCCGGCCCTTTCCCGGGCACAGCCCAAACAAAAGGGCCGGCTGCAGCCGGCCCGATTGGCAGTCTTCCTCGCCTCAGAGGATAACGACCTTGGCCCCCAGCCGGACGCGGCGGTAGAGGTCCATGACATGCGCATTGATCATGCGGAAGCAGCCGTTCGAGGAACTGGTCCCGACCGTATGCGGCTGGTTGGTGCCGTGGATCCGCAGATGCGTATCCTTCTTGCCCTGATAAAGATAGATAGCGCGGGCACCGAGCGGATTGTCGGGTCCGCCGGGCATGCCGTCCTTGTACTGCCCGTAACGCTTCGGCTCGCGTGCCTGCATCTCCTTGGTCGGGATCCAGCGCGGCCACTCCTGCTTGTCGCCCACCGTTGTGGTGCCCTTGAATTGCAAACCCTCCCGTCCGACAGCGATTGCATATCGACGCGCCGTGGTAGGCGACTCTACGAGATAAAGCCGGCGCTCACTGGTATTGATGACAATGGTGCCCCTTTCATAGCCGCTGAACTCGACCACTTGCGGTTCGAATTCGGGCTTCACCTTGAACGGCTTGCTGGCTTGCTGCTTGGCGAGCACGGCATCCAGCGCGCGGGTTTCCGGCAGATAGGACATGGTCGCGGCCGAGCCTCCAAAAAGGCCGGTGAACAATCCCGCCCCTGCCGAAGCCTTCACCTGCCTCGGTTCGGAACGAAGTTCGCCATTGTTGCCGGAGAGTACAACATTCATCACCTCCGCCGGGATTGCCTCCTCCGCTTGTTCGACAGGCTTCTGGGGCACGAGCTTCAGTGCCTTCCGCGATGGCTTTTCGGGTGAGTCGGCGGCTTTCGCGCTCTTGGTCGCCAGAAAGGCCTCGCGCTTGGCCTGCGCCCTCGCCTTGGCCTCCTCGCGCAAGGCAAGCTTCCTTGCCTCCGCCGCCCTGGCTTTCGCAGCCGCTCTTTCCGCCCTGATCTGCGCTTCGAGCTCCCGGATGCGAGCGAGATCGGCCTCGGTGGGTTTCTTCTTCCTCTTGAGCTTCCTTAGCTCGGCGGTCGGACTCTGCGCCGCGACGAGAACGACATCGGTCGTTGCGCCAGCTGACGGCACCGGGGTCGGCTTGGCCGCATGGGCCGGCGTGCCGAAGCACAGCGCTGCTGCAAGTCCAGCAAGAATGAAGCTGCGAAGCTGCATGACGAGGGTCCGATCAGATATGCTTGTTGCCTGCGACACCGATGCAGCGCCTGACAGGTGCGGCGCCGCGCATGCCGCGCGCAAGCTATAATCGATTGAGCCGAACTCCCACAAGCGTTCCGGCAGGTCACGAGAGGTCGAATTCTCGTGAACGCACGGCATTTGCCGCCACTGTGTTCAAACAACAACAGACAGCGGTGGGCGAGCGAGCCGGCGCCCTGACTTACTGGTTCGGGACCTGCGGCTCGCTTGGCGTCTCGGGCTGGGCCGGAGCCATCGCGGGCGCTTCCGGAGCCATGGTTGGCGTATCCGTTTCCGTCGACGGAGCAGGAACCTCGCTCCCCGCAGGCGGCGTGGCGGCGTCCGTTTCAGGCGAAGGAGCGCTGTCCGCGCCCGGAAGCTGGTCAAGGATGCCCTGGCCGCCCTGCTGGGTCGCTGGCCCACGATCCAGGATATCGATCGGCTTCTCGCCGTAGCGGGCAAGGATCGACAGCAGAAGTGACGTAGCGAAGAAGAGCACCGCGAGTATGGCGGTGGCACGGGTGAGCGCATTGGCTGCGCCGCGCGCCGTCATGAAACCCGAACCGCCGCCAATGCCGAGCCCGCCGCCTTCGGACCGCTGCAACAGCACCACGCCGACAAGGGCGAGGACGACCATGAGATGGACGACGATCAGTACGGTTTCCATTATCGATCCCGGTGAGGCATTTGGCCGGCACAGAAGCGACGGCTAGCAAGAGGCGGCTGCATACAATGCTTTCATGGCATTTCCAAGCCCGTGGCCGGAATATGGAAATTCCCACGGGCTTTGCAATGGCCGACATGGGCTTCGGCTGCGCCGAACGAATCAGCCCTCACGATAGGCTTCCGCAATGCCAAGGAAATCGACAGCCTTGAGACTTGCCCCGCCGACAAGCGCACCATCCACGTCGGCAGTGGCCAGAATTTCACGCGCGTTGGAAGGCTTGACGGAACCTCCGTAGAGGAGGCGGATCTTCCCGGCATCCTCCCCAAGCATCTCCACCAGCTTCGCACGGATGTGACCATGCGCCTCGGCGATGTCGCCGACAGTCGGCGTCAATCCGGTACCGATCGCCCAGACCGGCTCATAGGCAACCATGGTGTTGTCGGGTGTCGCCCCGGGAGGAACCGAGCCGGCAATCTGGCGCGAAAGAACGGCCAGCGTGGTTCCGGCTTCGCGCTCGTTGCGGGTCTCGCCAATGCAGATGATGGCGACAAGCCCCGCCCGCCATGCAGCGATGGCCTTTGCGCGAACAAGTTCATCCGTCTCGCCATGGTCGGTGCGCCGTTCGGAGTGGCCGACAATGACGTGGCTTGCGCCGGCATCCCGCAGCATCTCGGCCGATATGTCCCCAGTATGCGCACCGCTTTCCTCGGGGTGGCAATCCTCGCCCCCCGCTCGAACCGGCGAGCCTGCCAGGACTTCTGCCGCGCGCCACAGCAGCGTGGCCGGCACACATATCACTGCGTCCGCAAGTTTCCCCAGGTCGCCCTTGAAACCGTCTGCGATACTCCTGAGTTCGCCGAGCGACGCTCCGGTGCCGTTCATCTTCCAGTTTCCGGCGACAATGGGGTGAATTCCTGGGGTCATTTGGCGGTCTTCCGGGTTGTTGGGCAACCCTCACTACCAAAATCAAGCCACAAAGCAATCGACACTGGCGGCGAAGGGCGCTATTGCCCATGCTTCAGGCAATTCGGACCTCAATATGCTGACTTTTCTGAGACATGCGGCTGGAACTTGGATAGCCAAGGCGTTGCTGCTTTTGCTTGTGCTGAGCTTCGCGGTATGGGGCATCTCCGGTCGCGTCATGGGCACCCTGGCGGGACACCATGCGGTCGTCACGGTAGGTGGAACATCCGTTTCCCTGAATGAATATCGCCTGGCCTATGACCGCCAGATCAATGTGCTTTCGCAGCAACTGGGGCAGCGACTGACGCGCGAACAGGCGCAAGCCTTCGGAATCGACAACCAGGTGCTCGCCCAACTTGTTTCCGGAGCCTTGCTCGACGAGCAGGCGCGCAAGATGGGGCTTGGTCTCTCCAAGGATCGCCTTGCGGAGCTGACCCGCAGCGACCCTGCTTTCAGAGGGGTTGGCGGCCAGTTCGACCGCCAGATGTTTGATTACATCCTGCGACAGGTCGGCATGCGGCCCGAGGACTATCTGAAGAACCGCGCCCAGGTCGCCGTTCGCCAGCAGATCATCGAGGCCGTGTCCGACGGGCTGAAGATGCCCGACACCTTCCTGAAGGCGGTGGCGCTCTATCGGGGCGAGGACCGCACCGTTGACTACCTGACCCTGCCGAGGTCGCTGGTCGAGCCCTTGGACTCGCCTTCGGAAGACGCGCTGAAGACCTATTTCGAGGCGAACAAGCAGAAATATGCCGCGCCTGAATACCGCAAGTTCTCCTATGTCCGCCTTGAGCCGCAGGACATCATGGATCTCGGCGCGGTCACCGAACAGGAAATCCAGGAGGACTACGAAAAGAACAAGGCGCTTTATACCACACCCGAAACCCGAACCATTCAGCAGCTTGTGTTCAAGTCGGAAGACGAAGCCAAGGCTGCGCTCGACTCGATCAAGGCAGGCGCCACCTTCGACAAGCTGATGACAGCGCAGGGCAAGACTGAAGAGGATGTGCTGCTCGGTACGCTGGCCAAGGACAAGGTCGCCGATCCGGCAATTGCCGACGCTGCCTTTTCACTTGGACCCAACCAGGTAAGCGATGTGGTCCGTGGCGCATTCGGCCCGGTACTGATTCGCGTTACCGAAATCCAGCCGGAGGTGGTGAAGCCGCTTGCCGAGGTTGCTGACGAAATCCGCAAGCAGATCGCATTGGGCGAAGCCAACCGGATCCTGCTTGATGTGCATGACAGCTATGAAGACGCGCGCGCGGCCGGCGATACCCTTCGGGAAGCGGCAGAGAAACTCAAGCTCAAGGTAGTGACCGTTGAGGCGATCGACCGCGCAGGCCAGCGCCCCGACGGTTCGATAATCAGGGATCTGCCGGCATCCGCCGCACTGATCCAGGCCGTCTTCGACGCCGAAACCGGAATCGAGAATGACGGCCTCGAGACTGCAAACAATGGCTACGTGTTCTATGAGGTCGACGGCATCACCCCGGCCCGGGACCGAGAGTTGGACGAGGTCCGTGAAAAAGTCGTCGCCGACTGGACGTCCGAGGAAGCGGTAAAGCGCCTTGCAGCGAAGGCATCAGAACTGGAGAAGAGGCTGAAGGACGGCACTTCGCTCGAAGCCATTGCGGAAGAACTCCAGCTAGAGAAGCAGACCAAGCGCGGCCTCAAGCGCGAGTCTGATGATGCCGATTTCGGCAAGGCGGGCGCGGCCGCAATGTTCGCCGTTCCCGAGGGCGGCACGGGAGTTATTCCGGCCCCGACGGGCGATGCGGAGATCCTGTTCAGGGTGGCTGAGGTGTTCGAGCCTGCAGGTGCCGACGCAAGTTCCGTGCCCGACGAAGCGCGCAGGGCGTTCTCTGCGGGCATGGCGGACGACCTGCTCGACCAGCTCGTTGCCAGGCTGCAGACACAATATGATGTCCGCATCGACCAGATCGCGCTTCAGCAGGCGATGGCGCAATGACCACGCTGAAGCCTCATATCGCCAAGGTCGCCACCGGCCAGTCGCTCTCCTACGAGGAAGCGCGCGAAGCCTTCGACATTATCATGTCAGGCGATGCAACGCCCGGCCAGATCGGCGGATTCCTGATGGCGCTGCGGGTGCGGGGGGAAACGGTGGACGAGATTTCCGGCGCCGTAGCCACCATGCGCGACAAGATGCTGCGTGTGGAAGCCCCTGCCGGCGCGATCGACATAGTAGGCACGGGTGGCGACAATTCGCACAGCGTCAATATCTCCACTGCTTCGGCGCTCGTCATTGCCGCCTGCGGCGTTCCGGTGGCCAAGCACGGGAACCGGGGCCTTTCGTCCCTGACCGGAGCCGCCGACGTACTGACAGCGCTTGGCGTGAAGATCGACCTGACGCCGCAAGCGATCAGCCAGTGCATCAGCGACGCAGGCGTCGGTTTCATGTTCGCCCCGGCGCATCATCCCGCCATGAAGCATGTCGGTCCCACGCGGGTGGAGTTGGGGACACGAACCATCTTCAACCTGCTTGGTCCGCTGTCCAATCCTGCAGGCGTCAATCGCCAGATGGTTGGCGTGTTCGCGCCGGAGTGGATCATGCCGGTTGCGGAAACCCTGAAGGCGCTTGGCGCAGAGCACGCATGGGTGGTCCACGGTGACGGCTATGATGAGATTACCACCACGGGCGAAACGAAAGTCGCCGAGCTTCGAGGCGGCGAAATTCGCGCCTTCACGCTGACGCCCGAAGCCGTTGACCTCAACCGCCACCGGAAGGAAGACCTGCGCGGCGGGGATGCAACCTACAACGCAGCGGCGCTGCGCGACATGCTTTCAGGCAAGCCCGGCGCATACCGCGATACGGTGCTGATGAACGCCGGCGCCGGACTGGTCGTTGCCGGCAAGGCAGCAAGACTGGAAGATGGCATGGAGGCCGCGGCTGCAGCCATTGACGGCGGCAAGGCTCTGGCCGTGCTTGACACGCTGGTACATGTCTCGAACCGGTAGAATGGTGGATATTCTCTCCAAGATCGAAGCCTACAAGCGCGACGAGATCGCCGCGGCCAAGGCGCGACTGCCGCTAGGCGATATAAGGGCAAGGGCTGGAGAAGCGGACCCGCCGCGCGGCTTTCTTGCCGCGCTGGAGGCGACCCGCAAGGCAGGGCGTTTCGCCCTCATCGCCGAAATCAAGAAGGCCAGCCCCTCGAAAGGCCTCATCCGCGCTGACTTCGACCCGCCCGCCCTGGCCCGCGCCTATGAGGCGGGTGGTGCCGCCTGCCTTTCGGTGCTGACCGACGCGCCGTCGTTTCAGGGAGCCCCGGAATTTCTGGTTGCCGCGCGGCAAGCTACCGCCCTGCCCGTCCTGCGCAAGGATTTCATGTTCGATCCCTATCAGGTCTATGAGGCGCGGGCCCTGGGCGCCGATGCCATCCTCGTTATCATGGCGGCCGTGGATGACGCACTGGCGCGCGAGCTGGAAGAGGTCGCCTTCTCGCTCGGCATGGACGCGTTGATCGAGGTGCATGACGAAGCCGAGATGGAGCGGGCGCTCAAGCTGTCCTCCCGCCTCATTGGCATCAACAACCGCAACCTGCGCACCTTCGAGACGACGCTGGAAACCTCCGAGCGGCTGGCCGGTATGGTGCCGGACAACCGTATCCTGGTCGGCGAAAGCGGTATCTTCACCCATGCCGACTGCCGACGGCTGGAGAAGGTTGGCATTGGCACATTCCTGGTCGGCGAAAGCCTGATGCGCCAGGCTGATGTGACGGCAGCAACGAAGTCCCTTCTCGGAACGAATTCGTCTCCCGGAGCCTCAACATGACCGGCCTTACCCATGTCGGCGCCGATGGCGCCGCCAACATGGTCGATGTGGGCGAGAAGGCTGAAACCATGCGCACGGCCGTGGCCGAAGGCATCGTCACGATGCAAGCGGAGACCCTTCAGGCCATTCTGGCGGGTGACGCGAAAAAGGGCGACGTGCTGGGCACAGCCCGAATTGCCGGCATCATGGCAGCGAAAAGAACCCATGAGCTCGTTCCGCTGTGCCACCCATTGCTGCTGACGAAAGTCTCGGTCGACATCGAAGCGGATGAAAGCCTGCCTGGGCTCAGGGTCACGGCCCTTGCACGCGTGACGGGCAAGACGGGCGTGGAGATGGAGGCGCTCACCGCCGTATCCGTCGCCTGCCTGACCATCTACGACATGGCCAAGGCACTGGACCGGGCCATGACCATCTCCGCCATCCGGCTCGTCGAGAAAACCGGCGGCAAATCCGGGGATTACCACGCCGGAAAGGCGGGAGAGGCTCGCTGATGGCGCTGCTTCCGGTCACTGAGGCATTGCAACGCCTGCTTGACGATGTGGAGCCCCTGCCCGCTGAAACCGTGCCACTTCACGAAGCTTTTGAGCGGGTGCTGGCCGAACCTGTTACGGCACTTCGGACCCAGCCCCCCTTCGACGCGTCGGCCATGGATGGCTATGCTGTGCGCGCGACCGATCTTGCCTACACACCCGGCCGCCTTTCGGTCATCGGAACGGCGCCGGCCGGGCACGGCTTCACCGGCATGGTCGGCGAAGGCCAGGCCGTCCGCATTTTCACTGGTGCACCCGTACCCGCAGGCGCCGACACAATTGTCATTCAGGAAAATGTCCGGGACCTGGGGGAAGGCCAGATCGAGATACTTGAACCGGTACAGCACGGCCGGCATATCCGCCGCGCCGGCCTCGACTTCCGGACCGGCGACAGGCTCCTCGACAGGGGTCGAGTGCTCGATGCGGCCGCGCTTTCTCTGGTCGCCTGCGCCAATCAGCCATCCGTTTCCGTTGTGAGGCGGCCCCTGGTTGCCATCATTGCAACCGGCGACGAACTTGTTTTGCCTGGCAGCACGCCCGGGCCGGACCAGATCATAGCTTCCAACGCCTTTGGCGTTGCGGCGGCAGCACATGCGGTACACGCCCGTTCGCTCGACCTGGGAATTGCCGCTGACCGGGCTGATGCCATCACCACGCTTGTCCACAAGGCGGTGAATGCCGGCGCCGACGTCATTGTGACGCTTGGAGGCGCCTCTGTAGGCGACCACGACCTCGTTCATGACGTACTGACCAGAGAAGGCATGGCGCTTGACTTCTGGAAAGTCGCCATGCGTCCGGGCAAGCCGCTGATGTTCGGGAGAATGGGGAAAATCCGCTGCCTCGGTCTGCCTGGCAATCCGGTTGCCAGCCTGATCTGCTCGCAACTTTTCCTCAAACCGCTGCTGGCGCGGCTGGGCGGTCGCGATTTCCGTCAGGACATACGTGCCGCAAAGGCTGGCGCACCCATGGCGGCCAATGACCGGCGCCAGGATTATGTCCGCGCCACCGTACGGGAAGAAGACGGTGAACTGATCGCGACGCCGTTCAGCATCCAGGACTCCTCGATGCTCCGGATGCTCGCGGATGCCGACGGCCTGATCGTGCGCGAGCCGCATGCGCCCGCGCTCGACACCGGCGGGTCCTGCCACGTTCTCATGCTGCGATAGCGCGCCTTTGACTATCCTAAAGAACCGTCAACATATTCACTAAAGTTTAAACAGTTGCAGAACACAACTGGAACAGATAGTGTTTGTTCCGGGTTTGTTTTCCGATTCTGTCTCGACACCCTTGGGGCGGCCGATGTTGACACGCAAGCAACACGAACTTCTTTTGTTCATCCATGGGCGACTCAAGGAAACGGGCATTCCGCCTTCCTTTGACGAGATGAAGGATGCGCTCGACCTGGCCTCCAAGTCCGGCATCCATCGACTCATTACGGCCCTGGAGGAGCGAGGCTTCATCCGCAGGTTGCCCAACCGGGCGCGCGCGCTGGAGGTGCTGCGGCTGCCGGATTCCATCGCGCCCGGGCTTAACGCGGCAAGAAGGTTTTCTCCGGGTATCATACAGGGCGGGCTGGGCCAGGCCAAAACCGGTGAAGCATCCCGGATGCCGGCCGCCGGCAATGACGATGACGCAGGGGCCGCCGTTTCCATTCCCGTCATGGGGCGAATTGCGGCTGGCGTGCCGATAGCTGCCATTGAAAACCGTACGCACTCTATTTCGGTGCCGCCGGACATGCTCGGCAGCGGCGAACATTACGCACTGGAGGTAAAGGGCGATTCGATGATCGAAGCCGGTATTTTCGATGGCGACACGGTCATCATCAAGAATATCAATACGGCGACGCCGGGTGACATTGTCGTCGCGATCGTGGATGATGAAGAGGCGACGCTGAAGCGGTTTCGGCGGAAAGGTGCATCGATCGCGCTCGAGGCAGCCAATCCCGCCTATGAAACACGGATTTTTGGTCCTGATCGGGTCAGCGTGCGTGGCAAGCTGGTCGGACTCATTCGGCGGTATTAGTAATATCATCCGACGCGGCCGGCGGCTGGGCAACACTGGCGCCCGCATTGCGATAATATCGCTCCTGTCCGAGGCTGCAGCGGAACACACGTAATTGGGACGCTTCGGGCCGTCTGTTCTGCCTCCGCAACGTGTCGGTGTTTGATGCGTTCGCAACCTCCTGCGGATCAGCCATCGGCGGCTTTCGGCTGGTGGGGCTTCAGCCCCCTCGCCTCGCGGGAGAATTTCCGCTGCATGTGCCAGGGGCGGTATCCCCTCTCGATGGCAAAGCGGACCGTCGCGGGCGCGCTCGCTACCCTGGCGTCAAAATAGGCCGCCGCGCTTCCCAGGCGGGCAAGGTCGCGCGCTGTGACGACCGCCACAAGCGGATCGCGACAAGGATCCTTCGCCGTTGCGTCCTCTATCACCAGCAGCGATGCAAAGCCGCAGGCAGGTCGCGCTCCAACGGCATTCTTTGCTGTTGCGACGAAGGCGCCCGAAATGTGCCGGGCGATGCAAAGATCTCGCATGCAGAGGAATGGCGTGCCGGGCGGAAGATCGGTCACGTTGGATTCCAGAAGGCGGAGGTCGTCGCCTTCGGGGCGCTCCGGCGGAATGGCTTTTTCCGCATCCAGGGCCCGCCGCCAATTGTCCAGCGTGAATGAATTGGGCCTTGCTCGGCTGACGGCCAGCTCTCCGCCGCCGATGGGCATAGCCACCAGGCGCGCATCTTCCGACACCAGGACATCCGGGGCACGGACCTGATGCAAGGTCAACAGCGCTGCCGCTGCAAATGGAAGGGCGAGCGCTCGCAACCAGGTGGTCGCCATGGTGGCGATCACCAGTCCAACCGTAACCAACACAACTGAAAGGCCGGAAATCAGCCCCACGGCATCAACGGGAGAGTATGCGGCAATCCAGTCCGCTATCGCGATAACGGCGGTCAATCCCTTCCCCATGACGTAAAGGAACGGAAAATCCGCACCAAAAGGCATTAAGGCCGCACCCAGAACGGCGGAGGGCATGACTATGAGGGAAACGATCGGCATGATCGCCAGGTTGGCAAACAGGCTGAGCGGTGCGACGCGCTGGAAATGCCATATGGCATAAAGCGTGGTGGCGCCGCCCGCTATGATCGACGTCATGGCAATCGCCGCAAGCCCGACAAGTATCCTGCGCATGAGCTGGACCAGCAGCGATGCCTGCCGCGTGAAGCCTGTGTTCCGTTGGCGAGCACGATGCTCCCCCCATGCCGCATAGGCGCCGACAAGGGCAGCCGTCGCGGCGAATGACATCTGGAAACTGGGACCCATCACCTCGTGCGGCGAAATCAGAATCACCGCCACGGCTGAAATTGCGAGGTTGCGAATGGTGAGCGCGGCCCTGTCGAACAGTACGGCCAGCAGCATGACCGCCAGCATGATGAAGCTGCGTTCTGCCGCCACGACCAGACCCGAAATCAGGAGATAGGCCGCAGTCGCAGCAAGTGCCGTCGCGGCAGCATATTTCTTCACCGGATGTCGTGATGAAAAATTGGGAAACAGGGCAAATGCGCCGCGCAACAGCGCCATCACCGTGCCAGCCACAAGCGCCATGTGGAGGCCAGAAATCGAGATGATGTGATAGATCCCGGTCTTGCGCATTGCCTCGTTGATTTCTTCGGGAATGCCGGCACGCACGCCCACGATCAAGGCCGCAGCAATCTCTCCCTCTGGGCCGCCGATGCTTTGCCGTATGCTTTGAGCAATTCGGTCGCGCGTCGCTTCAACGCCGTTCCAGAATCTGGTGGCAAGCGGCGCCGCTGTCGCGGTTTCCAGCCTGGGATTGCTGAGAAAGAACCCGCTGGCGCCGATGCCGGCGAAATAGGCGTCAAAGGAAAAGTCGTAGCCACCGGGCCGCACCGGGCCGCCTGGCGGCAGGAGCCGGACATAACCTCTTATGATGGAACCGGCCCTGGTGCCCGGCTCGACCGAACGTGCCGAAAGCCGCACCCGGTCAGGCGGATAGCGCAATTGCGGCCGCTGCGTCGATAAAACGTCGATGGTTAGCCTCACCCGGCCGTTGGACATGCCCTCGATTGAGACAACGCGCCCTGACAGATGGGTCGAAACCTCGGCGCCGAGCGTCTGCCGCTCCATCCTCCATGTTTCGGCCTTTGCGGCCAGGATGCCAAGAACGACCAGCAGCACGGCGCCGCAGGAAAGATGGATCGTCGGTCGACTGCGAGTAGCAAGCACAATGGCGGCCAAAACCAGAGCCGACAGCGAAGGCTGCATCCAATTCGGCTCCGCCGGCAGCAGGAAATAGACGATGACGCCGACTGCCAGAAAGACCGGCACGAGCAGGAAGGCCAGCCCACGGTCGAGTTCGACACCAATCGCCAGCCTGGTTTCCGCCAAGATCTTCCGGACCCAGGCCGTTGCATCACCACGCGCGGCGATACCAAACCGTCGAATTGCAGGATGCCCTGGCCTGTGTCGGTTCGGGGAGACAATGGGGACCGATGAATCATGACCCGGAGACCAGCCATTTGCCGCCTCTGCGGGCGACGGCAGGTGAACTTCGCCGCCGGATAGCAGCAAACGTTCACTGACCCTCTGTTCGTCCCCTTCCGGCTCCCTCGGCCGGACCCTTTCGCCCATCGGGCTTCACCCCTTGCGCCTCCAAGCTCCTATGTTACATGGACGCGGCGCACGAGAAAGTCCGCCACCCTGCCTCAACACCCGAAACCACCGGGGAATCTCATGTCCGAACAGGTCGTCACCCGATTCGCTCCATCGCCCACCGGCTTCCTTCATATCGGCGGCGCACGCACGGCATTGTTCAACTGGCTTTATGCGCGCCACACGGGTGGCAAGATGCTGCTCAGGATCGAGGATACCGACCGCGAGCGTTCGACGGAAGCTGCGACGGCCGCCATTATCGACGGGCTGACCTGGCTGGGCCTGACCTGGGACGGCGAGGCCATCTCTCAGTTCCAGCGCGCCGCGCGTCACCGCGAAGTGGCAGAGGAACTGGTCCGACGCGGCAAGGCTTACTATGCCTACGAAACGCCCGAGGAATTGGCCGCCATGCGCGAGCAGGCCCGCGCAGAAGGGCGCCCGCCGCGCTATAACGGCCAATGGCGCGACCGCGATCCGTCGGAAGCCCCCAAGGGAGTGCCGGGCGCGATTCGCATCAAGGCGCCGCGCGAGGGTGAAACCATCGTCCACGATCTCGTGCAAGGCGAGGTTCGCTTTCCAAACAAGGATCTCGACGACCTGATAATACTGCGCTCGGACGGGGTGCCTACCTACATGCACGCCGTTGTGGTCGATGACCATGACATGGGGGTGACCCATATCATCCGGGGGGACGACCACCTCACCAATGCTGCCCGCCAGACCATCATTTACCAGGCGATGGGGTGGGAAGTGCCAAAGATGGCACATATCCCGCTCATACATGGGGCGGATGGTGCAAAGCTGTCCAAGCGCCACGGGGCGCTGGGCGTTGAGGCTTACAGGGCCATGGGCTACCTCCCCGAAGCCCTTCTCAACTACCTGGCCCGGCTTGGCTGGAGCCATGGCGACGATGAAGTCATGTCGATCGAGCAGATGATCGAATGGTTCGACATAACGGACGTCAACAAGGGCGCGGCGCGTTTCGACTTCGCCAAGCTGGAAGCACTCAACGGCATCCACATGCGCAACATGGACGATGCCAGGCTGACCGACATCCTGATCGAAACCTTGCCGCATCTGCCCTATGGCGAGGCATTTGCTGCAAGACTGACGGACAAGGCGAAGGCACAGCTACTCCAGGCGATGCCGGGCCTGAAGGAACGTGCCAAGACTCTCGTGGAATTGGCTGACAACGCTTATTTTATTGTCGCGGACCGTCCTCTTGCACTCGACGAGAAAGCCGCTGCGATTCTCGACGCCGATGCCAGGGCCATTCTGAAGGCCCTTTTGCCCGCCTTGCGGTCCCTGGCGGAATGGAACGTTGCCACGACCGAAGCGGTGGTGCGCGACTATGCCGCCAAAGCCGATCTCAAGCTGGGCAAGGTGGCGCAACCGTTGCGCGCTGCCCTCACCGGGCGCTCCACCTCGCCAGGTGTTTTCGATGTGCTGGCCGTGCTCGGCCGCGAGGAAAGTCTGGCTCGCATTGGGGATCAAATCGATTAGGTAATTCCGCCGGGAAAATTGGCATTGAAAGGCTCGTTTTGCGGTGCAACATTAAACCTTGGCATAACTTGGCGCGTCATGCCGAAAACGGTAGCACTCGTCGGTGCGGGCAGCGGGTCCAGATATTGCGGATGCGGGAAGAACCTGCCGGTGCCGGCAAGAAAAGGAAATTGCTATGTCCGAAGCAGCTAAGAAAATCGATTTTGACAGCAAGCCCGATGACACGTCGGCAAAACTGGAATTTGCCGGCAAAGCCCACGAGTTCAAGGTAAGGAAAGGCACGATTGGCCCCGACGTCATAGACATCGGTTCGCTCTACAAGGAAACGGGCGCCTTCACCTACGACCCTGGCTTCACATCCACGGCAAGCTGCGAATCGGCCATCACGTTCATCGATGGCGACGCGGGCGTGCTGCTTCACCGCGGCTATCCCATCGAACAGCTGGCCGAGCACGGCGACTTCCTGGAAGTGTGTTATCTCCTGCTCTACGGCGAACTGCCTACCAAGGCGCAGAAGGAAGATTTTGACTACCGCGTAACGCGCCACACCATGGTGCACGAGCAGATGTCGAAGTTCTTCTCGGGCTTCCGCCGCGACGCCCACCCAATGGCGGTCATGTGCGGCGTAGTTGGCGCGCTATCAGCCTTCTACCACGACTCCACCGACATTTCCGATCCGTACCACCGCATGGTTTCCTCCATGCGGCTGATCGCCAAGATGCCCACCCTGGCGGCAATGGCCTACAAATATCATATCGGCCAGCCCTTCGTGTATCCGAAGAACGATCTCGGCTATGCGGCCAACTTCCTGCATATGTGCTTCGCGGTGCCCTGCGAGGAATATAAGGTGAATCCTGTACTGGCACGGGCCATGGAGCGCATCTTCATCCTGCATGCCGACCACGAGCAGAACGCCTCGACTTCCACGGTGCGGCTCGCCGGTTCATCGGGTGCCAACCCCTTCGCCTGCATCGCTGCTGGCATCGCCTGCCTGTGGGGCCCCGCGCATGGCGGCGCCAATGAGGCAGCGCTCAACATGCTTGCCGAAATCGGCCACGTCGACAACATCCCCGAATACATCGCCCGCGCCAAGGACAAGAACGACCCGTTCCGCCTCATGGGCTTCGGCCACCGGGTCTACAAGAACTACGACCCGCGCGCCAAGATCATGCAGAAGACGGCACATGAGGTCCTGGGCGAGCTCGGCATCAAGGACGATCCGCTCCTCGACATCGCCATGGAGTTGGAAAAGATCGCACTCACCGACGAGTATTTCATCGAGAAGAAGCT
>SMEK01000265.1_pt1 | contig 22881 bp, 14 predicted proteins | sample 2456371 | NCBI WGS metagenome assembly SMEK01 (sample SAMN10132590, study PRJNA489261) | soil metagenome | isolation source: day1 antibiotic-loamy sand soil ammended with composted manure from dairy... | place: USA | collected 2015-04-01
GGCAGTTTTGGCAGCATAATAATAAGCCCATAGAATTATGGAGTCCGGCCGTAATAGATCAAAAAGTAGAATACATACATAATAACCCGGTGGAAGCTGGTTTTGTGAAAGAACCGTGGCATTGGAAGTACAGCAGTGCGATTGATTATAGTGGGGGGAAAGGGGTTTTAGATATTGACTATATATATTGAAGGCACACGCGGCACGCGTGCGCCAGCGTGGGAGGACTCCTGACATTACACACAATAGGGCTTCAGGAGGAGTTATAACCGGTGGGAATTAAGTTTTTTATGATGAATCAGATATTTAGAACATTGATAATGGTTTTAGCTCTTTTTACTTCTTCTTGCAGTAAGGCTACGATACCAATGGAATCAGGAGATCGACTAAGTGATATTGAAATTAAATACACTGACCTAGGCGACTCGATTCGAATTGATTTTATCAATAAATCAAAGATTGAAATCTATTTTCTTTTCAGTTCATATTTTAATCCTTTGTATTTAAAGAGTAAGTATCTTTTTAGATATGATTCCGAAACAGAAACTTTTGATTATTCCTTTTTACCACTCGTGAATTATCTTAATACTGTCCCTACAGATAAGCGAATAATTACAGACGAAGCATTATTTAATGAGCATCAAGTAGTATATGAGTTTGAGAAGATAGAGCCAGGAGAACAATTTTCCCTAACCCTGTATAAAAGTATTTTATGCCGCAAGGAGAGTCTTGAAGAAGTAATCTTAGATTTTGATACCAACGAGATAACTTGGTCTAAAATCCAAAAGAAAGGCAAGAGTGATATAAACTCAACTGATCAGGTGACTTTGGAATTTGCATTTTACTCTACAATAGATACATTATTGAATAAAGGGGAAGAATATAGAAATCCTGAGTTGTTTAAAAAGAAAGCCAAAAATTATCAAATAGCGACCTTATCATTAAGATGTAAATAGTCAGAAACCCTGCCGAAGCAGGGTTTTTACTTATATGCCTTACGAGCTTTAGCATCTCTCAGGATAGCATCTAAGCTAAACAATACGCAAGTTTTTTTATGACAAGGAAGGCCTTTACTTTCTAAGCTTTGCGACAGTGTATTGGATAGATGTATTTGTGCGGGACCAGTATTTTTCGATATTGACTGAAAGTCTGGATTATTACCGAAGAAATAAAGGACTGGAAATATACTGCTGGTGCATTATGCCCAGCCATGTTCATTTGATCATTCGAGCTAAAGAAGCCAACCCAGAAAAGGTATTGGGCAGGTTTAAAGAATATACATCAAAGCAGCTGTCTAGTTCCATTGAGGACAATATCCAGGAAAGCAGGCGGGATTGGATGATTTGGATGTTTGAAAGAGCAGGGTCAAAGAGCAGCAATGTAAAAGGGAGGCAGTTTTGGCAGCATAATAATAAGCCCATAGAATTATGGAGTCCGGCCGTAATAGATCAAAAAGTAGAATACATACATAATAACCCGGTGGAAGCTGTTAGATATTGACTATATATATTGAAGGCACACGCCTTTACTTGAATTTTTCAATGTATGGACTCGAAAGATTAAGTAGTTATAATTGCTCCTTTGTTCAAGAAAGTATCTTCTCTATTGGGATAGGTTAAATACCTCCTACAATTACCTCAGAGAAAGTATTTCTTTGAAGATACTGCTGGGTTAATTTTTGTATTTCTAAGGAGGTTATGTTGTTAACCGTTTGGATATAGGTGTCATAAAAATCATAATCCAAGCCATAAAGGTGGATTCCTTTGAACTTATCAGCTAAAGCAAAAGGCGTATTGATTTCCGATAAAAAACTGCCGACCATAAAGCTGCGTACAGTATTCAGTTCTTCCTCAGAGACCAAAGAATTTTGGAGGGTTTCTATTTCTTTATATATTTCTTGTAAGGTGTTGGCGGTATTCTCTTTGTTAACGTCTGTACCTATAATAAAATAGCCCTCATTTTTTAAAGGAACCATGGCAGAGGAGATGCCGTAGGTATAGCCCTTGTCTTCTCTGATATTTTTCATTAGTCGTGATCCAAAGTATCCTCCCAATATTTCATTTACGACGAGAAGTTTTACGAAATCAGGATGTTCTTTGGTAAACAGCTTCTTTCCTAGCCTAATAGATGACTGTAGGTTAGCCTCTTTTTCAATTATAGTAGGACTCGCAGTTGGCTTGGTCATGTACGAGAGCACTGACGCATCCTTTTGTAAAGCGACTTGCCCAAATATCTTGTTCAAATTATCGATGAAATCGCTTTCGGGAAGGCCTGCAACTACAATCTCAAACGAGGATTGCTTATAGTAATGTTCATAGAATGAACTTATATCTTCTTTGTCAAGGCTCTCTATAGCGGTTAAGCTTAAGTCTTTGCCATAAGGATGATCCTCTCCGAAAATAGCTTCTCGAAACTTCTTAGAGGCAAGAAAGCTGCTTTTTTCATTTTGTACCCTGGTTTGTTGAGCTTTTATGTTCTTTAATGTAATCAGCTCGTCTTCTGGAAAGGCTGGTTCGTACAAAATCTCATGTAATAGAGGAAGCAGGTTGTTTAAGTGCTTGGATAGGCACTCTAAAGTCAGTATCGCATAATCTAGGGTGGGATTAAAATCCATATGTGCCCCGAAGCGCTCAACTTCGTAAGCTATCTGAGCTGACGTCTTATGCTTTGTACCCTCGCTGAGCATCTTAGTAGCAAAATAGCTTGCTCCTTTGATCTTTTCGTACCAAGCACCCGCTTTGAAAATAAATTCTAACCTGACTACAGGCTGTTTACCCGCTTCTATGAAATATAGGGGAATGTCATTGTCCAAAAAACTTCTTTTGGCCTTGGGTAAAGCGATATTGGTAACCTGCTTAGAGGGTGGCGCAATCTTTCTGTCCAGCATGTGCTATGGTCTTGGATTATTACCTTGATCAAAATTGAATAAGAGAGAGAATCTTAAAGTTTCTCCTAATGGATTTTCTTCTCCAGTGGGTACGAGATAGGCAAAATCAACACCAAAAACCTGATACCTGAAGCCAAGACCGACTGTAAAATACTGCCAACTACCTTTATCGGGGTGTTCATAAGAATATCCCAGTCTAGCGGCAAAAAGGTTGTTATACCAATATTCTGCTCCTATGGAAACTCCTATCTCTTTTAATTCTTCGCTAAAACCGTCTGGTGCATCAGTAAATGATTTAAACATGCCCCCTAACATAGTGGTTTCGTTGGCGGTATCGGGCAAAGTGGGCACTAGAAGCTTGTTGAAGTCGAGTGCCAAGGTGATTTTATTATAAGGATCAAAATGGGTCGTATATGCTGTACCTAAACGGAGGTTAGTAGGAAGGAAGTCTCTATTTGCTGAACTGTTGTAGCTCAACTTTCTGCCGATATTTGAGATGTGTGCAGCAAATGCTATATTAGACAAATTACCTCTAAAGTTGGGGTTGCTGTTATAATATACGCCGATATCAGCTGCAACGCTAGTTCCAGGAGAAGCGTCGTCTGTACCTATGTCCTCAGAGATATCCGAATATATAAAACGACCTGTAATACCTACCCCTAAGTTTTCACTTAATTTCATAGAATATGTACCGTCAAAAGAATATTCTTTAGGGCTTATTTCATTGCCTAAAGCTTTGTTCATATCAATAAGCTGTATCTTGCCCAAATCAAAATAGCGCATAGAAATCGCTACAGTTTGGAAGTCGGATATTTTGTAATAGCCTGCAAGGTATGATATGGACATGTCATTGATGAGGCGAGATAGCCAGGGGGTATATGACAAGGAAAAACCATAATCAGATTCCAGAAAAGCCAACTTGGCATTATTCCAGTGAACAGCATTGGCATCGGGTGAAATGGCGGCGCCAGCATTGGCCATCCCACCTGAGCGGGAATCGGGAGTAATGATTAAAAAAGGAACAGCCGTATTAATTACTCTCGATGCAATTTGTTCGCTATTGGAAGATGGGTCTCCTCCATTTTGCCCTACAGCTTCTTTAGAAATGGTAAAAAATAGCAAAGCTGAGGTAAATGATAAGATATATTTATTCATCCTTAAAAATTTGAAATGCATGTTAGGTCAAATTTAAACATTATTTGCCGCTATGCCACTTTTTATTTTGATACAATTTATTTATTAATTAATAATTACTAGTCGGTTGTATTGGGTGTCATAGGAAGAATCCGTTAAGGATTTCACGATCACTTTATATATATAAATCCCGCTACTTATTTTGTTGCCTGATTTATCGGTTCCATCCCATATAACAGAATCTATTATAGAATCACTATTGTCAGTTATGGTTTGTATTGTATTGATTAACTTTCCCTCCATCGAATATATATTCACCACAATTTCCAAATTGTCCTTTGCCCTGTTATGGTCTATGCTAAACCTAGTTTCATCTTTGAAAGGGTTAGGATAATTGAAAACGTTCTGCAATGCTAGTTTAGCATTGGAAACAACAATAAAATTTAAATGTTTCTCAGAAGAATTGCTAAAAGTATCCCATGCTTTTAGGCGCAAAGTATAATGTCCCTCCGGCAAGTCACTGAATGGATAATTTATCCAACCTTCTTTGTAGGTATCTATTTCACTTTCAAAAAAGTCATTCAGCACGAATTCAGCGCTATTGTTCAAAGTAGCTACAATGTCTTGTCCTAGCCCGCCGTGGGCAATGTTGATTCCACTTTCATCTTTTATATGGGCCACTAGAAAGGTGTTGGATCCAGTAAGTCCACCCGATTCAAAAGAGATGTCATCCATGTATAGGGAAATCACAGGGGGGGTGTTGTCCTCTAGCGGTTCGGGGGCACTACCTCCGATCACAATATCTATATATCCTAAATGCGCATCTTCCAGATGCTCCTGATCAAGTGCATACAAGAGCAGTTTCCCATTTCCCAGCGCATAGTCTATATTCTTAGGAACGATGAACTCAATATGGAAACTTCCATCTTTTACCGTCACCTTCCCTTTAAAGAGCATATTGTTTTGTTCGTTATAGCTCATCACAGGGCCATTGACACTAAGCGTTGCTGATGTGGAAGGTTTGTCATAAACAGTAGCATGCGCCACACCATTAAAATCTGTTGCCTTGCTGCCATCGTAGTTGGAAACATAGCCCTGAATATGCACTTTGCTCAATGCTTTTAGCGTATCAAAAGTAGGCTTAGGCTCTTCTACATAAATATCGCTTATCTTAATGGATTTTTGGGGGATAGCCAACTGCATAGAAGGGTCTCCTAATAGGGTAAAGTTTCTATTGCGCCAGCCGCTTACGCTGTTGTTTTTAGTCGTTTTTACAATTTCTCCAAGTCTTAAACTCCCTGATGGGGTTTTGTCAAAGATGACGTCATACAGGGCATTGTTGAGCAGGAAATTGGTATTAGAATAAACAGGCCTAGAAGTAGCCACGAGTCCGATGGCTCCTCCTTTGGGGCTTAGTAATAGTTGCTCACCCCCTGACACCTGATAAGGATCATCGTATTTTCCAAACTCGCACGTAGCAATTACAAACAATGGAAGTTTGTCATAATTCTCCCATTGATTGATCATATCAAACGTCAGAATCTTTTCTTCAGCCCAAATGCTTTCATTCCCATGTCCGCTATAGTTGACGATCAATGCCCCCCTTTTTATGGCATTGGAAATAGCTTGTTGAGTAGCTGGAGAGGAGTTGCCCTGCTGTGGGTAGGCGCCTAGGTAAATTTTGTTGATATGGTAATCAGAAAAAGTTGAGTCAATCTTTTCGGCAAGTCTATCGGAATCTCTTTGGTGGATATTGGCATCTCCGTCATCGGCTACAAAAACTACTTCATTCCGCCATGGGCCATAAGTAGCCACATTGTGGCTATAATGAATCAGCTTGTCTACTACCGTTTGTGCCTCAGCAAGTGTTTTTACAGGTAGCCTGCCGATACCTATTTCCAGATCATGCTCATCTGCATTGGTGCCTTCAGCCCAATCTCCCTCATGCGCTTCCATAAATCCAAAAAAATCGTCAGAAGAATAGGTCTCTACCGGGTGCAGCGAATTATAGGATTGATAGGTGGGGACAAAATTTGAGTTGACGATGACCAGGTGATCTTTATAAGCGTAAGAACTTTTGCCCATCAACAACAGATACTTCAGGTTGCCATGATCATACAGATGTTTGGCATAATCCCTAATGGCCGTCACGTCTTGCCTACCAGACGAAAACTCATTATAGATTTGCGATGGACTAGCAACTTTTACTTTTAAGTTATCGTGGCTCTCTCTGAAATCGGCCAACTTTATTGCGGCAGCCATGAAATCAGGATGGCTAACGATAAGCATATCCACATCTACAGCAGCCCTTATATTTTGATTGGGAACTTTGCCCATATATGATGGCTGAGTCAGGTTGTCTATGTCAAATACCGCATAGCGTCGCAAGGTGCTAGTAGAGGCTCCATATCGGAGGAGTTTTCCAGACTGCTCGAACGCTTGTGCGTGCGCATTGTGAGGGTCAGTAATATCCCATATGTATACTGGTTTTTCTTGTGTATTCTCAATCTGAAATGTGGTATTGGATTGAGATAAACTTTCTATACTTTGAAAAAGATAGGGATGTCCTTGGTATAATAATGTTCTTTTAAATTGGATTAATAGCGAGTTAAGATAAGCATAGCCTGTCCCTGATGTTGCACTGAATGTCATGCTGATATTCAATTTGTTATTATCGAGGCTCGCAACATCAAATTCGAACCATTCTTGACTTTCATGTCCTTTGACGGCATACAAATTTTGGCCTGTATTAAAATCTACCCTAGGAATGGCTTCAGTAGTGATTTTGCCAATAAGATTATTATTCGAGCTCAATTCGAGTGTGCCTGGAGTAGTATAGGATGACATGACCCTAGAAAATATTTTGACTTGGGAATTAGCAAGAAAGTGAGGTGTTTCAAAGCCGAATGTTTCGGTTGTGCCAGGTGAAAAACGCTCTCCATACCATTCTCTTCCAGAACTTAAAATATTATAGCGCTCTTTTTCATGGTGAATGTAATCATCAAAATGACTGATAACCGGAAATTCAGTCCCCAAATTTTCAGAATATGACACCCTTTTCCCTTTATTGTTCTGAACAGTTAAAAAATAAAAGGCGGAGTCAGCATAAAGGTTTTTTTGCACTGAAAAACTTTTTTCTAAATCATTATAACTGATTTTGTCAGGTCCCTCTGCATAAAAAACAATAAAGTCTCCAGCATCAAACCGCCCATCGTCCTCTCCATTGACGTAGATGGCTAACTCGGGAAGATCAATAGGCCTTTCGGCACTGTTTGCCTGGGGGAGCATACCACCACCATATCCATAGATGCTAATTTTTTGCGGATCGATGCCATTAAGATCTATCCCCGCTTTTCTCAACCAATCCGCATCTATCTTATACATTCCACTTTCTACAACGGCCAGTTTATACCAGGCTCCTTCGGCAAGTACAGAAGACTGAAGTGGTTGGATGTTGGTTGTACCTGCTAAATTGCTATCCGCTCTTGCTGCGAAGCCTATAGCTTGCCAGCAAGATAAAAACAGAGCCCATAATATGCTGTAGTGATACTTCATTGATCGAGCTATGAAACGGTTTGTTCATTGAACAAGCCATTGCAGGTATTGGGTGCCATCATTTTCTAACTTTCCATTAGACCGGCACATTCTACAAATTACATAAAAATAAACGATCATGAAAGCGACTTTTTGTTGCCAATTATGGAAAGTAATAAATACAGAATAATGATTAGAGGGATGCCTTGTACCTGCAGGAATAAAAGTATAAGGATACTAAGCGCTAAAAATAAAAACCTTGCCTTATTATCTTGCCAAGATCGATTTTTGAATTTAAGGGCCAAGAGCTTCAATTCGGCTACCATTAAATACGAAAACAATAAAGTAATGGCAATAAGTACGGCAGCATTATCGATATAGGGCGCTATAAAGGAGTTGCCCATTATAATGAATGGCAAAGCACTGATAAAAAGAGCGTTTGCGGGGGTGGGCAATCCAATAAAACTATCGCTTTGTCGAGTGTCAACATTAAATTTTGCTAGGCGCAACGCAGAGCATGCGGCAATTACAAAAGCGATCCAATGCCAGTAGGCGCCTTCCGTTTTTTCCTGCAATAGGACAAACATGATAATGGAGGGCAGGACACCGAACGTAACCATGTCGGCTAGGGAGTCGAGCTCTTTGCCTATGGGAGAGTAGGCATGTAATAGCCTTGCAACAAAACCATCCAAAAAATCAAGAAGGGCTGCCAGCCAAATGAGATAGGCTGCGTAGGTGACATAGCCTTCTAATACAACGACAATTCCTATGCAACCACAGAACAGGTTGCATAAAGTGATGAAATTTGGCAGGTGTTTTAAGATAGACAATATGGTAGCGTTTTAAAGAACTGCACAGAATGGATTGAACTGCTTTTCTTCCCCGATCGTGGTGGTTGGGCCATGGCCAGGATATACCGTCATGTCGTCAGGAAGGGAATACATTTTCTGACGGATGCTCTGCATAAGCGTTTCATGGTCACCCCCCGGAAGATCCGTTCTTCCTACACTTCTTTGGAAAAGGACATCTCCGCCAATACAAATCTTTTCCTCAGTATGGTAAAAGACCAAATGACCTGGAGAATGGCCTGGAACGAAAAGAATATCTAAGACCGTATCCCCAAATCGCACTTGTTGGCCCTCTTCTAAATAGGAGTCTACTGTGGCTTCTTGGTACAAAGGGAAGCCGTAATTGGAAGAATAAGTCTTTACAGCCTTGAGCACTTGTTCTTCCACGGCACTTGTGGACAATTCTACACCGAACTCTTCCTTCACAAACTGGTTGCCTAAAACATGGTCGATATGGCAATGCGTATTAATAAGTTGAACTACTTTTAAGCCCTTCTTCTTTACAAAATCGATTAAAACCCCTTGCTCTTCTTTTTCATAACACCCAGGATCAATGATGATACATTCTTTTGTTTCATCATACAACAGGTAGGTGTTTTCCATGAATGGGTTGAAAACAAAGGATTGTATATATATCATAAGTAGCTTACTGTTTACCAATAAAAAATTTAAACGCATTCAACTGATGCGCATTGCAAAAATTACGCTTTAATTCGCATTTTCAAAATTATACGGTAAATTCAAAATATGGATCGGGATTATATAATTGTAGGGCAAGGGTTGGCAGGCAGTGTATTGGCGCTTACCTTGATGTCGAAAGGTGCTACTGTTATGGTGATTAACCAAACCAACCCCAATAGCTCTTCTATGGTAGCTGGCGGCCTTTATAATCCTATCACAGGCAAAGAAATGAAAGTGACTTGGCTTGCAGAACGTTTATTCCCAGCTTTGCACAGTTTCTATACCAAGGCGGAGGAACTTACGGGAGCGATTTTTTTGCATCCTATGCCCATTTATCGGCCTTTTCTTTCTGTGCAGGAGCAGAACGACTGGATGGCAAAAAGCGCAGAACCTAAGTATAGCGCTTTTGTAGAAGCCATCTTTAGCACCTCTCAATATGGAACCCACCTACATGATTCATATGGAGGGATTTTACTAAAGCAAGGAGGATTTTTAGACGTACCTGTGTTTCTGGAGGCATGTAAAAAATACCTTCTCGAGCAAGGAGCATACATGGAAGATATCTTCCAAAACGATGACCTGATCCTTGGAACAGATCAAGTGAACTATCGGAAAATCACCGCAGGAAGGATAATTTATTGCAATGGTTTGGCCGTGCTTGACTCTCCTTATTTTGAATGGTTGCCCTTTCGCCCGGTAAAAGGAGAGATATTGCAAGGGGCATTTTCAAAACCACACAATATTATTTTCAATAGGGGAGTTTTTGTATTGCCTTATAAGGGTAATATGAGCAAAGTAGGCGCCACCTATAACTGGCAGGACTTGAGTAATGAACCTACTGAAAAGGCTAGAATGGAACTTTTAGAGAAGCTTGATAAGTTGATGGCTATACCTTTTGATATCGTTGAGCAGAAGACTGGGATAAGGCCTGCTACAAAAGACAGAAGGCCTTTCGTAGGATTGCATCCCACGCAAAAACTTTTAGGCATTTTCAATGGTTTTGGAGCTAAAGGGGTTTCTCTGGCACCTTATTTTGCAGAGCAACTGGCCATGTGCATGGAACAAAAAACAGCAATTGACCATGAAGTAAACATAAATCGTTGTTTTTTTTAATTATATTACATTGAATTTCTGTACTTCATATATGTCCTACAAAAGCATTATTCTGTACGCCTTTATCTCAATGCTAGGCGTATCGTTCCCTTTTTTTCAGGCTAATGCACAATTGCCTCAATCTACCTTTGGTCACAATAGATTGCAATACAAGGTATTTGATTGGAAGTTCTACAGCTCAGAGAATTTTGAGGTGTATTTTTACGGTGAAGGAGGAAAGAATGCAAGGTTAGCGGCCCAGTATTTAGAAGAAGAATATCTTTCCCTCACCGATATGCTAGGGTATGCACCATACTCAAAGATTAAAATATTCCTATACAATTCCCATACGGATCTTCTTCAAAGCAATGTTGGTATCAATGAGAATAATTATACGATAGAGGGGCAGACTAACTTTGTGAAGTCCCAAGTAGAAGTAGCCTACCCGGGCACACATGAGGGTTTTAAGCAGGCCTTGCGCTATAAAATATCGAGTCTCATCGTAAACGACATGATGTATGGGGGAAGCTTGGCAGATATGTTTCAAAACTCCTATCTCCTCAATCTGCCCGATTGGTTCATAGAAGGGGCGGCGTTGTACGTGTCTGAAGGATGGAGCATAGAAATGGATGATTATGTGCGCACTTTATTCCAAGATAAGAAAGTAAAGAAACTGACAAAATTTTCCGGGAAAGATGCAGCACTCATAGGCCAATCGATATGGAATTTCATAGCCGTGAAATATGGAAGAAGCAATGTCTCCAATATACTCAATCTTACAAGAATCATAAGAAATGAGGAGAGCAGTATTGCCAACACGTTGGGGCTGCCTTTTAGGGTGTTCTTGCAAGAGTGGCAGCAATTTTATATCGAAATGGGCGAACAGGTTGCCAATGCTTACGTGCCGCCATCAGACACTCTGAAGGTAATTAAGAAAAACAGGAAAGATTATTTGTTCAATGCTGTGAAAATAAGTCCTAATGGTAACTTGTTGGCATATGCCCGTAATCATAATGGTAGGTACGCAGTATTTATCAAAAACCTGAATACAGGGAAAGAGAAACGAGTAAAGACTTTGGGAAGAAAGTTGATCAATCAGGAAGTAGATGAAAGCATTCCTTTGCTGAGTTGGAAAGATAACAATACCTTGGGTATAGTAGGCGCAAAGAGCGGTGCTTTGTATATGTGGTTATATGAAGTATCCTCCAAATCTATGTTACGGCAGGATCTTTCTCGGTTTAACCAAATCAACAGCTTTAGTTTTAACGAGGGTGGGTCAGTAGCAGTGTTGAGCGCCGACATGAACGGCCAAAGCGATATATTTTTATTGAGTTTGAGAAGAAATGCCGTCAAGAGGATTACCAATGATATATTTGATGATAATTATCCTAAGTTTATCCCCAATTCCACCGCGATTGTTTTTTCTTCTAACAGGAATACGGATACTTTGAGGGTGGGGCAAGTCAATTTAAGTGATATAAAAGGGAATCATAATTTATTTGCCTACGATGTGGATACTTCCCGACTTATGCTTAAAAGGATCACCAATACCATCAGCAGAGACATCTATCCGCTTCCGGTAGATACCAATACAATATATTATTTAAGTGATCAAAAGGGTATCTATAACCTGTTTAAATACAGCATAAAGGATAGTATTTACACGCAGGTGACAAATTACAACAGTAGCATAGAGGACTATGACTATGTAGCAGAGCATAATTTATTGAGCTTTACCATGACGGAAAATGGTAAACAGTATCCTTTCGTGGATAATGCGGCTGATTTGGTTCGCAATGTTTTTACGCCAGCTACTAGACGTCAAGAAATTGCCAATGCGAAGTACGTGTCTGAACTTCTGCAACAGCGGCGCACCAAAGCCGAAACTGAAGCGCAGGAAAAAGAAGTGATAGAAGAGGAAGCATCTGATATCGATGATGAAGATATTATATTAGATCTGGGCGAGCTGGAGTTTGACGCGGAAGACTCGCTCTCTGCCACAAGCCTTATCGATCCAACTGACTATCAGATGGCGCCAGAGGATGAGGCAAGTGGCTTGATCGATACAGATAATTATGTTTTCGATACTGAAATAGAGGAAGAAGTAACGACTCAGACTTCCTTTTTGGCAAGGTTAAGACAGTCTCACAACACTTCTAGCATCCAAGGCCCTTTCCCATACTTCCCTCGTTTCAGTGCTGACAATTTTTCATTGTCATGGGTGGTTGATCCGCTCATGGGCTTTGGGGTGCAAGCAGAGATGGGCATGAATGATATGCTGGAGGATCACAAGATTAATGGAGGATTGGTAGCTTCTACTGGCAACCTCCGCACGGGGAAAGTGTATGCAGAATACCAATACCTCAAGTATTTGCTGGATTTCCACATAAGGTATGATCGAAGCAGCTTGTTCTATTCGTGGCAGGATGAGGTGCCACAGCTTTCATACAATCAGCGCTATATCAAAAATATTGTTACAGTAGGAGCATCATACCCTTTTAGTGTAAACTCTCGCATCTCGTTTTCACCTTATTTTGTGCAAACAAGGTATGTAGATTTAAACATAGCGGCACAATTAAACAATCCCAATGCAGGTAATGACACCAACGTACCCGAAAACTATGCGGGTGGGAAGGTAGAATTTGTGTTTGACAATACCACCTTAAACGGGCTCAACCTGTTTGAAGGAACCAGAGGAGTGGCGCGATTGAGCCACCACCAAGGATTGGATAACAAAGAGAAGAGCTTTGCCAATGTGGAAGTTGACATACGCCACTATCAAAAGATTCACCGAGAGTTGGTCTTTGCGGCAAGGGTATTTATGGGCCATTTCTTTGGCGAATCTCCTAAAAGATATATGCTAGGAGGAATGGACAACTGGTTGTTCAATAATATTGAAGGGAGAGATGATGAAGAAGGACCATTGTTCTCCGCTGACCAAAGAAACAGTAGCGATATCCTTTTTCATAAATTTGTCACCAACCTTAGGGGCTATAATTATAACAAGTTCAATGGAGCCACTACCTTCTTGTTCAATGCAGAGCTGCGTTTCCCTTTGATAAAGTACCTCCACAGAGGACCGATCGCTTCCAATTTTTTCAGAAACTTCCAATTAGTAGGATTCTATGATTTTGGATCGGCATGGACGGGCAACTCGCCTTTTGAGGAGGTCAATAGCGTCAATACAGAAGTGATCAAAAGTCCAGGAGCACCGTTCAGGGCTGACATTATCAACTTTAAAAATCCATGGCTAGCAAGTTATGGCGGCGGCGTGCGTACCGTATTGTTAGGGTATTATCTAAAGTTTGATGTGGCTTGGCCCATTGAAGACTTTGTGGTGGGATCTCCTAAGTTCTATTTGACACTAGGGTTTGATTTTTAGTACAAATACATTTTTTGTAGTAGCGCTTCTCTGAGCGAAAACCTTACCACACATTTGAACAACGAAATGCCGGCACAGCTATAATATCTAAGCGGGCTGCGCCAGTGTTTCGTTTGAAGGAAATTAGAAATAATATTTTGTTATATTGCCCCCAGTTAAACCTATTAAAAGTTAAGCAAAAGCGTCTATGATAAAATCAATGACGGGATATGGCATTGCGAGTCAAGAGTCAGAAAACCTTAAAATACATGTGGAGGTGAAAACCTTGAACTCCAAATTTTTGGACCTGAACTTAAGGATTCCAAAGTCTCTGAATGATAAGGAGTTGGAAATCAGAAAAATTATTTCCGATAAATTGGAGCGAGGAAAGGTCGCTTTGTCTGTGGAATATGTTGACGCTACGGCAAGACCGTCAAAGTTGGCGATTGACACCCCCTTGTTCCTAGCTTACTACAACGAATTGAAAAACCTAGCTCAAGAGGTAAATGCGGACACATCAGATATCTTCAAGCTGGCATTACAGTCTCCAGAAGTAATGCTTTCCGAGAATCAATTGGAAGACGAGGGTATCCATTGGGAACTTTTGAAAGAGAAGATCAATGAAGCTTTGGCCGCATGCGACAATTTCAGGATTACAGAAGGAGCGACATTGCAAGCTCAGCTTGAAAGCTCTATTCTCGAAATTGGCAACATGCTCGAAAAGATTATTGAGCAGGACCCATTAAGGATTCAAAATATACGAAACCGCATCAAGCAAAATATAGAAGAATTGTCGCTCAAAGGAACGGCAGACGAAAACAGACTCGAGCAAGAGATTATCTACTACATAGAGAAGCTTGACATCAACGAAGAAAAGGTGCGCTTGAAAAGCCACTTGGATTATTTTCTGGAGGTGATGAACATGCCTACTTCTCAAGGTAAAAAGCTTGGCTTCATCAGTCAGGAAATCGGCCGGGAGATCAACACCATCGGCTCAAAAGCCAACGACGCCCTCATTCAAAAATACGTGGTGGGCATGAAAGAAGAACTGGAAAAAATAAAGGAGCAATTGCTGAATATAGTGTAAAAATTAAGCTAAAATCCTCTTCGGGCCTATCTGGCCTGATTTTATCTCAAATTTATCGGGATCCGCTCCAAGAATCGCATTGCCCGTCATTTCGAAGTTTTCGGTGCACAGCGGAGTAAATATCTCCATACGGGCAGGCAAGATCCCCTCGTTCCTGCCTCCGAATCAAGTATCCTTGATAACCACCCATTCGCCGCGGCTCCTCTTGCCGAGGGTTGCGTACTCACGAACCACAAGCTATGGCTAGGGAGAAATGACAGACCTAAAGGTTTCTTTCTAGGGAGATGCCATAAGAGCATTAAGGTAAATGTCTTTGTAGAAATTATAAGAAATGGCGGGAAAATTTATAGGTCTAATGCATCCCATAGCCGTTGAAGTTGAAGTCGGATTATAAATTCACAGGTCAAAAGCCCGGATTACAAATCCGGACTAACGGGAGAAAAGAATTGAAAAAGGATATTCGCAACTAAAGCTTGCTATCGAGCTTGAAGTATCAAGTGGCTTCATTGGTATGGTAGAAAGCAACCGCTATATGCATAAGTATAGTCTCACTCAATTAAATAAGATTGCAAAACTTTTTGAGTGCAGCCCAAGAGATTTTTTACCGGAAAATCCTTTGTGAATTTATATTAGGTCTGGACTTGCTTTATTAATAGCTAGGCAGAACTTGGCTTGAAGTGAAAAGCCCCTCCAAGGGTTGATATTCGAAAAGCACCAAATAAATAAACAGAAAAAGTATAAAAGAGGAAACCTTGGAGGGTTTATAACAATCTTGCTCTTGGAGGGTCAACCAGGAGATTTCAAATATTTATTCCGCTAAAGCGCCATGAATTTTGAAATGACGATGAGATTGATGGGGCTGCGCTTTCCATTGGGCTAGTCGGAATTTCAAATTCTGACTTACGAGCAATGGGTTTGCAATCCCTTGCTCGGGATGATTTCCAGCAACCCCCTACATGCATAATCAGCAGAAAGCCCTCCAAGAGTTAACCTTAGAGGGCTTGTAAATATTATCCATATAAAAATTGATGGGACTGAACTTTCATTAGTGCTAAAAGACATCAACAAATCAAACTCAAAACCTACTCGCCAAGCTTCACCTCATCCAGGTTCATAAACTGGATCCTATGGTTTTCATCCATCGTGATGGCCACTACCCCATCTTTAGAGATTCTCCCTGACAAGATCTCCTTCGACAGCTCGTTGAGGATTTCTCTTTGAAGCACCCTTTTCAATGGTCTTGCACCAAACTGTGGGTCAAAACCTGCTTTGCCAAGATGGTCTAGCACATCATCGGTGGCTTCTATCTTGATGCCATTCTCTTCAAGACGCTTTTGGATAAGCCTAAACTGGATGTCAACAATCTTGCGGATGTCCTTTTGTGACAATGGCCTAAACATGATCAACTCATCCACACGGTTGAGGAATTCTGGCCGGACCGAACGCTTCAAGAGCTCAAACACCTGATTTTTGGTTTCTTCTAGTACATACTCCTCGTTTTCAGGCGTCAGCCGCTCAAAATTCTCCTGAATCACCTGAGAGCCTATATTGGTTGTCATGATGATGATAGTGTTTTTAAAGTTGGCTACCCGACCTTTGTTGTCGGTAAGTCGCCCATCATCCAGCACTTGTAGCAGTATGTTGAACACATCAGGATGCGCCTTCTCAATTTCATCCAGCAGCACCACAGAGTAAGGCTTTCGTCTCACAGCCTCGGTCAATTGACCACCTTCCTCGTACCCTACGTAGCCTGGAGGCGCTCCGATCAGACGGCTCACCGCATGTCGCTCCTGATACTCCGACATGTCTATCCTCACCATCGCATTTTCGTCGTTGAAGAGGAAGTCTGCCAATGCTTTGGCCAGTTCGGTCTTGCCCACACCAGTAGTACCTAAGAAAATAAAAGATCCTATCGGCCTTTTGGGGTCTTGCAACCCTGCACGGCTTCTGCGTACCGCATCAGACAATGCACTGATGGCCTCAGATTGACCAGCTACCCTTTTGCGCAGTTCTTCTTCCAAGTGCAAGAGTTTCTCCCGATCACTTTGAAGCATTTTAGCCACAGGGATGCCCGTCCACTTGGCTACTACATCGGCAATGTCTTCAGCGTCCACTTCTTCTTTTAGCAGCGTGTTGTCCCCTTGCATTTCCTTCAGTTGCTGTTTCAGCTCCTCTAGGCGTTGCTCGCTTTCCCTTATGCGCCCATAGCGCAGCTCTGCCACCCGACCAAAGTCGCCCGCACGCTCTGCCTGCTCGGCCTCCAGCTTATACTTGTCGATATTTTCCTTTTCCTGCTGGATGCCATGGATCACCGATTTTTCATTGTCCCACTTGGCTTTCAGGTCATTTCGTTTGCTCGACAAGTCTGCTATTTCTTTGCTCAGTGCAGCTTCCTTTTCCTTGTCCTTTTCCCTGCGAATGGCCTCGCGCTCTATCTCCAATTGCATGATCCTACGTTGGAGCTCATCCAGCTCTTCAGGCAAAGAGTCTATCTCTATCCGAAGTTTGGCCGCCGCTTCGTCCATCAAGTCAATGGCCTTGTCGGGCAAGAACCGCTCGGTAATGTATCGGTTCGACAACTCCACCGCCGCAATTACCGCATCGTCTTTTATCCTCACACCATGGTGCAGCTCGTACTTTTCCTTGATCCCTCGCAGAATCGAAATCGCATCCATCACATCAGGTTCGTCTACCATCACAGTCTGGAATCTTCGCTCTAGCGCCTTATCTTTTTCGATGTACCGCTGATATTCCTTCAGCGTAGTTGCACCAATAGTGTGGAGTTCTCCCCTTGCCAATGCCGGTTTCAGCAAGTTGGCAGCGTCCATAGCGCCTTCTCCACCACCTCCGGCACCTATCAGCGTGTGGATCTCATCAATAAACAAAATGATTTCACCATTCGAGTCCGTCACCTCTTTGATCACCGACTTGAGCCTTTCCTCAAACTCCCCCTTATATTTGGCGCCAGCCACCAGTAGTCCCATATCCAGCGTTACCAAAGTCTTGGACTTCAAGTTCTCAGGCACGTCTCCATCTACGATTCGCTGGGCCATGCCTTCCACAATGGCTGTTTTACCCACGCCAGGTTCGCCTAGCAACATGGGGTTGTTTTTGGTCCTTCTAGAAAGGATTTGCAGCACCCTCCTGATCTCTTCATCTCGTCCGATCACAGGGTCTATCTTCCCAGCTTTCGCCAGTTCGTTCAGGTTCTTTGAGTACCTTTCCAGCGATTTGTATTTAGCCTCGGCATTTTGGTCCTTCACAGTATTGCCACCCCTCAGCTCTTTAATCGCCACTTTCAGGTGTTTTTCGTTAAAGCCGAGGTCTTTCAATAAATTAGCAACCTTGTCATTGCCAGCCACTAGCCCCAATATAATATGCTCTATCGCCACAAACTCATCCTTAAATTCTTTCAAGTAGTTGGTAGCCTTAGTCAGAGCAGCATGGGTATCATTAGAAAGGTAAGGCTGTTGTCCGCTCACCTTAGGGTAAGACGCCACAATTTCATTCAACCTCGTTTCCAAAGGACCACGGGTTACGTTCAGCTTTTTCAGCAGAAAAGAGATCACATTCTCATCAGAAAGCAAAATGGCCTTGAGCAGATGCCCAGGCTCAATGGCTTGTTGCTGATTGCCCGTAGCAATCTCAGCCGCCTTCTGAATGGCCTCTTGAGATTTTATAGTATAATTGTTAAAATTCATATTCCTTTTACATTTTGGGTTTCTATTCCTCTTTCGATCAAATTATAAACCAAAGCCCTCAAACACTGTTTTCAGGAAAATTTGTCAGTTTTTTATGTGTAAAATGTAATAAAAGTGACAAAATGACTTGTTTGGGCGCCATTTCCCGCTATCCGCTACTACTCCTCGTCCACTCGTACCTCGTGTCCTGCGGGGTATCCGCTACTATCGGGGGCGCTCACTGCGCTTTACGATCAGTGCAATAAAATTTGATCGCTAATGGGATTTTTCTAAATTTCGATTTCTGTTTATCAGCTAGATCATGAGATTCACAAGCCTACTGCTATACTTTCTTGTCTTTTCTCAGTCCCTTATAGTATATGCGCAAAGCGTAAGGGGACATGTTATCGATAAAAATAGTGGAGAACCCATTCCCTATGTAAATATTGGAATAGTTGAGAAAAACTTTGGCACCATTTCCAATGATGCTGGCCAGTATAAGCTTACCTTTTCAAAGCATCAGCTAAAAGATTATATCCTTTTTCAGCACGTTAGCTATGAGCCTAAAGCCATTTTAGTAGAAGATTTAATTAAAGGAACTGACGTCTATTTGGAAGAAAGAGTATCAGCATTGAATGAGGTAATCATTTTTTCCAAAGCGACAAAGAGGAAAAAGATAGGCATAAGAACGCATAATCCTTTATTGTGGGGAGGGTTAGGGATTGGTGAGGAAGATATCTATGAAATCGCTCAGGAAATAAAAACAAATAGGACACTAAGATTAGTCGATTTCAACATCTTCCTTAGGATCTATCAAGATTCACTTCCTTTTAAGTTTAGAATAAAGCTATACAAGTCAGCAGATGGGGTTCCTGGAGACATGATAATAAATGACAATATTATAATTGATGGGGTTGTTTCCGGTTGGAATACTGTTGATCTATCACCTTACAATATAGTTATCAAAGGCGATTTTTTTGTGAGCATAGAGTTCTTGCCCAGCCCAAATGCTGAAATGCACAATATTTATGCTGGTAGCGTCTTGATTGGAGGCAACCGATACGCTAGAAATTCAAGCTTAGGAAAATGGAATAAAGCACAAGGAGGGTATAAACTATATGTCACTGGTGAATATTAATCGCTAACCTAACACCTTTTCAAAAGCTTTCCGGACGCTTCCACGGAACGTGACCTCACCGCAGTATACGTACCCTAGCTGCTCAAATATCTTCAACATGCCATCATTGTCGTGATTGGTGTCTGCCTTTATACTTTTGATGCCCCTTTCCAAAGCAAATCCTTCAATGAAGGAAAGCATCATTTTAGCAAATCCTTTTCCCAGGTATGCCTCGGCAATCGCGATCCTATGGAATACTACAAAGTCTTCATTGGTAAGCCACTTGCCCTTGATGTCACCATATGCGGGCTCATCATTCACAAGCACCGAACAATACCCTATGATGGTATTGCCCTCCGTCAACACATATCCACCCCCTTTTGCTATGTCTTTTTTGATCACTGCAGGATTAGGATATCCATCTTGCCATTGTTCGCTTCCGTCAGCTTTTCTTCTCGCTATCGCTCCTTGAAGGATTTTCCATATGGTCGGTATATCCTCTTTTGTCGCTTTTCTGAATTGGTATTTCATGAGGAAAGTATCTTTCTGCTCCTCTTTGTACGGCAATTCCTTTTGTGCGTTTCAGTTTACCCATTATTCCCTACTCAGGTTGTTTTCCATCATCCCAATGAACTGTTTCCCATCATCCGACAAAAGCTTGTTTTCCCGTTATTTACAACGAACTGCTTCTCCTCCGTTAGCCCTCTGTGCCTCCATCATCTCCAACGATTTCTGTTTCCATCCTCCGACAAAACTATTTTTGTTCCGTCATTCCGACGCCGCCCATCCACCCGTCATTCCCGACGAAGTCAGTGCTACCGTCATTCCCGACGGAGCGCAGCGTAGATCGGGAATCCCCCAATTCGGAGACAGCCCTTATTGACATCCCAAAATCCCGACGTAAGGATGGTCGAGGTAGTACCGAGGGGATCACGCCTGCCCGTATGGGGATATTTACTCCGCAAAAAGCTCCGTAAATTCCGAGATGACGGTAGGGCATAGCATTACGAGCCAGAATGGTCTTATTAGGCAATTTTTAATTCCTAAAATAGTCACAATATATAGTAGAAAAAGAATTAAATTTAGGTTTTGAAATCTGCGGTATTTACGAATGAGTGACATTGCCATAAAAGTTGAGGGTTTAGGGAAGGAATATATCATTGGGCATCAAAAGCAGGGTGACTTGATGAACTCCTTTAGTGCTGGCTGGAAACGGCTATTCCAGAAAAGTAAAACCAAAGAAAGTTTTTGGGCGCTTAAGGACCTTAACTTCGAGATCAGAAAGGGCGAGGCCGTAGGCATCATTGGGAGGAACGGTGCAGGCAAAAGTACTTTGCTAAAGATCCTTAGCCGTATCACTGAACCCACCAAAGGGCGCTTTGAGATCAATGGTCGCGTGTCTTCCCTTTTGGAAGTAGGAACTGGTTTTCATCCTGAACTTACCGGCCGGGAAAATATCTACCTAAATGGCACCATCTTGGGCATGAACCGCAAAGAAATTAAGCAAAAGTTTGATGAAATTGTAGCGTTCAGCGGTGTGGAGAAATTCCTCGACACACCAGTGAAACATTATAGCTCAGGCATGAAGGTGCGCTTGGCCTTTTCGGTAGCTGCCCACCTAGAACCCGAGATCCTTATCATAGATGAGGTTTTGGCCGTTGGCGATGCCGAGTTTCAAAAAAAGTGCTTGGGCAAGATGGATGAGGTAAGTAGGAAGGAAGGGCGCACGATAATATTTGTTAGCCATGATATGAATGCGATTCAGAGATTGTGTTCAAGAGGATTTTTGTTGAAGGATGGCAAGGTTGTAGCATCCGGCAGCAGTTCAGAGGTCATCGACTATTATTCAAAAAATGTATATGGTATAATGCAAACATCCTGGGAACAAAAAAAGGACCTTGCATATCCACATTTTAAGAACGTGCAGGTAAAGTTAGAAGGGAAGCAGCCTGTGCTGACTTTAAAAGTTATATTTACCGTTGAGTCGGTGTCAAAGCATTTTCCTGCCTTTGTAGCTTTTGATATTATAAATTCTAGAGGCAGTGGTGTGATGCAGGCAATCCCTCAATTATCCCCTTTTATTCAATATAACGAAGAACCTCAGGTTTTTGAGTGTAAAATAGAATTAAAGGGATTGGTGCCTGACAAATACTCCATTACCCTATGGATGGGACCTCACAATAGCAATACCTATGACTTGCAAAAGGAAGTGGTGAATTTCGAAGTATTAGATTCCCCCACGCCTGGTAGAACTTACCCTCATACACCTGATCATGGAGCCGTCGTTCCCTTTTCAGAGATCACTCAAGTATCTCACCATAGTCTAACTGTGAACTGATATGTTTTTTAGGTATTTAAAATATCTCAGTTTGGAAGGGAAGCTGCAACTGATATTTGGTTCCATTGCTTACAAGCTTTTCAATACCATTCCTAAAAATGTATTTGAAGTTAGGAACTTTGTTGAAGCCGCTCTAAAGTATGGGTATAAGATTGATGAAGAGGCATCAGCTTATGTAGTTTCAAAAGAAGGGGTACAAATTCTGTTGAGGAAAGGGTCTTCAGACCTCAAGGTTTTCCGACAGATTATCATCAACGAAGAGTTTAAAAACGTGGTTCAACTCATTCGTCAGCATGACATCAAAATTAAAAATGTTATAGATGCTGGGGCAAATATTGGCCTAACCACTCTGTATTTAAAAGCGCATTTTCCAGATGCTGAGGTATTGTGTGTAGAGCCTGATGATAGTAACCAGACACAGCTTTTGCAGCACATAACCTTAAACAACTTAGCAAATGTAGTCCTGATAAGAGGAGGTGTTTGGTCACATAACAGTTGGCTCAATATAGATAATACATTTAGAGATGGTTTGGAATGGTCAAGAAGGTTACAGCTCGCAGAGAACGAAAGGGGGGATATCCCTGTCTATTCAATTAATCATATACTGGCGGAAAAACAATGGGAGTCTATTGATCTTCTTAAAATGGACATTGAAGGAGCTGAAGAGGCTATTTTTTCAGAATCCTCAGATTTGTCTTTCTTAAGCAAAATAAAGGTCATTACTATAGAAGTTCATGATATGTTTGAGGTAGGGCACAGGATTGTGGAGCGTTTGCATGCTTATAATTTTAAACTCTATTTTTCAGGAGAATTAACCATTGGAATTAAAAAATGAAACCAGGCGTATCTGTAATCATCTGTTGTTATAATAGCGCAAAGCGATTGCCAGAAACACTCCGGCATTTGGCGCTGCAAAAAGTGCCTTCCGATATTCCTTGGGAAGTAATTGTGGTCAACAATGCTTCAACAGATGATACGGTTCATGTGGCGGAACAAGAATGGAGTCAATACAATCTCTCTATACCTTTTCGCATAGTGGATCAGCCAAAACCGGGATTAAGCAATGCGCGAGACAAAGGGTTTGAGGTGGCTGAATATGAGTATTGCTTGTTCTGTGACGAC
>SMEK01000241.1_pt1 | contig 22846 bp, 18 predicted proteins | sample 2456371 | NCBI WGS metagenome assembly SMEK01 (sample SAMN10132590, study PRJNA489261) | soil metagenome | isolation source: day1 antibiotic-loamy sand soil ammended with composted manure from dairy... | place: USA | collected 2015-04-01
CCCTGTGCGCGATGCTCTTCGTCACGTAGCGAAAGGCATCGCGCACAGGGTGCGCTCCTGCGGGTTTGTCGCGTATGGAAGAACCGGCGGGCAGCCCCGCGCATTCCGCAACATCGGATCGTCCGCATCCACCGCCGGTCGATCGGAAATCGAACGCATGTAGGAGCGCACCCTGTGCGCGATGCTCTTCGTCACGTAGCGAAAGGCATCGCGCACAAGGTGTGCTCCTGCGGGTTTGTCGCGTATGGAAAAACCGTCGGGCAGCCCCGCCCGGCGGGTTTCGGATCAACCGGCTTGCAGTGCCGAAGACACCGCAAACGGGCAGCCGGTTTTCGCTTTCACGTCGTCCAGGCTGACACCGTCGTTGAGTTCGATCAGGGTCAGGCCTTTGCCTTTGGCGACTTGGAACACGCACAGGTCGGTGATGATCAGATCCACCACCTGCTTGCCGGTCAGCGGCAGGTCGCACTGATCCTTGATCTTTGGTGAGCCATCTTTCGCGCAGTGCTCCATCAGCACCACCACGCGCTTGACGCCGCTGACCAGGTCCATCGCGCCACCCGGGCCCTTGACCATCTTGCCCGGCACCATCCAGTTGGCCAGGTCGCCGTGCGCGGAGACTTCCAGGCCGCCCAGGATCGACAGGTCGATGTGGCCGCCGCGAATCATCGCGAACGAGTCGGCGCTGGAGAAGAAGCTGGAGCCGGGCAGGGTGGTGATGGTCTGCTTGCCGGCGTTGATCAGGTCGGGATCAAGCTGGTCTTCGCTGGGGAACGGGCCGATGCCGAGCAGGCCGTTCTCCGACTGCAGCGTGACGCTGACGCCGTCCGGAATGTGGTTGGCCACCATGGTCGGGATGCCGATGCCCAGGTTCACGTAGAAGCCGTCCCGCAGCTCCTGCGCGGCGCGTTTGGCCATCGCCACGCGGGTCGGGTTTTCCTTGCCGGCGGCCACGCCCGCGATGGTGCGAAACTCGATCCGCTTCTCGTACTTCTCGCCCTGCACGATGCGGTCGACGTAGATGCCCGGCACGTGGATGTTGTTCGGGTCCAGTTCGCCCACCGGCACCAGGTGCTCGACTTCGGCCACGCAAGCCTTGCCGCAGGTGGCGATCATCGGGTTGAAGTTGCGCGCGGTCTCGCGGAACACCAGGTTGCCATGGGCGTCGCCCTTCCACGCCTTGACGATCGACAGGTCGGCGGTGATGGATTCTTCCAGCACGTATTCCTTGCCGTTGAAGATCTTGGTTTCCTTGCCTTCGGCCAGCTTGGTGCCGAACGCCGTGCGCGTGTAGAAACCGGGGATGCCCGCGCCGCCGGCGCGCAGCTTTTCGGCCAGCGTGCCCTGCGGGGTCAGGTGCAGTTCGAGTTCGCCGGCCAGGGTCTGGCGCTCGAACTCCTTGTTTTCGCCCACGTAGGACGCGTAAACGCGCTTGACCTGATGCGTCTTCAACAGCGGGCCCATGCCGAAATCGTCCACGCCGGCGTTGTTGCCGACGATGGTCAGATCCTTGGTGCCGGCATCCAGCAGCGCGCCGATCAGGTTTTCGGGGATGCCACACAGGCCGAAGCCGCCAGCGGCAATCGTCATTCCATCGACCAACAGTCCATCAAGGGCTTTTGCCGCGCTCGGGTAAACCTTGTCCATTGCTGTGCCTTCCTGCAGGGAGAGTCAGCTGCCAAGGATACGCCGGATTGGCTTTGGCCGGCCTTGTACCAAGGTCCCAAGCGACCAAACGCCATAGCGTGGGGTGCGCGGCGCGAACGCCAACGCAGCTCCACCGACGACGAACCAGACCATCGTTGGGGGTGCGCTGTGCCCACCCGATCCACGGCTTCGTGGAGGCTTGACGTCATCGTTTACGCGTGTGAACATTATTTTACTTACACACGTAAACGGTGACTCATGGCGATCAGCGAAGCCGAGGCAGTGGTGATGGACGTGTTGTGGCGCGAAGCGCCGCGTACCGCCGAAGAGATCCTGGCCGAGGTCGGCCCGGCACAAAATTGGCAGGAGGGCACAGTGAAATCCCTGCTCAATCGCCTGCTCAAGAAGAAGGCCGTGCACGCCGAGCGCGACGGCCGCCGCTATCTCTACACGCCGTTGCTGGCACGCGAGCAATACGTGCAGCAGGAGAGCAAAGGCCTGCTCGATCGTTTGTTCGGCGGCCGCGTGGCGCCGCTGGTGGCGCACTTCTCCGAACAGCGCACATTGTCGAAGAAGGACATCGCCGAACTGCGCAAGCTGCTGAAGGAACTCGACGATGAACAACCTTGAGCTGACCGGCATGGATTGGCTCGGCCTCGGCTGGTTGCTGCTGCTCGCCTTCACCGCCGCGGTGTTGGTCGTGGCCGCGCTGCGCAAGCCATGCCGCCACCTGTTCGGCACCGAACGCGCGTTCCAGTTGTGGCTGCTGCCGCCGCTGGCGATGCTGGCCAGCCAGCTACCGCATGCGGCAGCTGCACCGATCGTGATGTTGTCGCCGATGGTGATGGCGATTACCTCGGCAACGGCTGCGTTGCCGGAGTACGCCGCCGGATCGGGTGCGATCGACTGGCGCGTGGGGGCCGCGCTGCTATGGGTGGTGGGCAGCATGGTCAGTTTGTTGCTGGCTGCTCTCGCGCAATGGCGTTATCGCAAGCGCTTGTGCGGCGCCACGCGTGTTGTTGACGTGCAGTCGCGCTGGCCGGTGCTGCGTGCGCTCGGCCCGGATATCGGTCCCGCCCTGGTCGGTGCCTGGCGCAGCCGCATCGTGTTGCCTGTCGATTTCGAAGGCCGCTACGACGCCACCGAGCAGATGCTGATCCTCGCCCACGAAACGATTCACGCGCGTCGCCGCGATGGCTGGTGGTGCCTGTTGGCGCAAATCGCCGCCGCGGTGTTCTGGTTCCATCCGTTGGGCTGGTGGGCGCTCGTCGCGCTGCGTCACGATCAGGAGCTGGCCTGCGACGCGGCCGTACTGCGCGAGCATGGCGAACAACGGCGCAGCTATGCCAAGGCAATGTTGAAAACCCAATCGGCGGTGCTTGCGCTGCCGGTGGGGTGCATGTGGTCCCCTCGGCATCCACTTACGGAGCGTATTGCCATGCTGAAACTGCCTTCGCCGAACCATCGACGCCGGAATGCCGGCAAGATTGCCGGTTTTGCACTGGCCCTCATCGTGGCCGGCTCGGTTTATGCCGCCAGCGCACCCCAAGGGACGCCAGCCACTCAGAAGGTCCAGGGTTCGCAATACCAGCTCGACATGCAGATTGAACTGGCGGCCGAAGACGGGGACAAGCGTCATGCACAGACGGTGGCCCTGGCGTTGTGCACGGCGTCTGGCAAGCCGGCAAAGGCAAGCGCGGGCACGATGATGGTGGAAGCGACGGCCGGGCCTGCCGCCGACGGGCAAGTGCGCGTCAACCTTGCCGTAACCCGCGAAGGGGCCTTGCCGCTTGCACACAGTCAGTGGCTTGGTGCGCCGGGCCAGACCTTGCACGCTGCAGCTACCGGCGTGGATGGGCAGCATGCGTATGCGATCGACGTGACGCCGCAGGTCGGCTGTCCGGCACGCGCGATTGCCGAAGCCTCGCCGGTAAAGGTCACCGAGCACGTTGCGAACGGTACGACGCGCTCCGTGGCGGAATCGATTGCGAAAAAAGCGGGTTGGAGATTGATCAATCCGGATGCGCTTGGTCATGCTCCGGTCAAGCTGTCGTTCAACGACATGCCGGCGGGCACGGCGTTGCAGCGTGTGGCGGATCTTGCCGGCATGAAGCTGGAGCTGGATGGCAAGCGGGTGCACTTTGCTCCAAAGTAACCGGCCAGGCTGGCTATACTCGCCCGGTCATTGACCGGGAGAGTGCCGTGAAGTCGCACCATCTGTTTGTTGCCCTCGCCACGCTGGGAATGGCCAGCATGAGCCACGCTGCCGTATCGCCCGTGCTGGTGATCCACGGCGGTGCCGGCGTGATCAAGCGGGATCTCACGCCCGCGAAGGAGCAGGCAGCGCGCGCGGCGATGACTCAGGCGCTGGAAAGCGGCTACGCGCAGCTCAAGGCGGGCAAGCCGGCGCTCGATGCGGTGACCGCGGCGATCACCGTGCTGGAGAACGACCCGCAGTTCAACGCCGGCAAGGGCGCGGTGTTCACCCACGACGGCCGGAACGAGCTGGATGCGGCGATCATGGACGGCAGCACCCTGCGCGCTGGCGCGGTGGCCGGCGTGCAACGGATCAAGAATCCGATCCTGCTGGCGCGCGACGTGATGGAGCGCTCGCCGCACGTGATGCTGGCCGGCGCCGGTGCCGAGGCGTTCGCGCAGAGCATCGGCATGACGCTGGTCGATCCGTCGTACTTCCGCACCGAGGCGCGCTGGCAACAACTGCAACGGGCATTGAAGGAAGATGACGCCGGGTTGCCGCATGCGGACGTCGAGACGGCCAAACACTTCGGTACCGTCGGTGCGGTGGCACTGGACATGCACGGCCACCTGGCGGCCGGTACGTCCACCGGTGGCATGACCGACAAGCGCTGGGACCGGATCGGCGATTCGCCGATCATCGGTGCGGGCACCTACGCCAACTCGGGTTGCGCCGTCTCCGGCACCGGCTGGGGCGAGTTCTACATCCGTACCGTGGCCGCGCATGCGATCTGCATGAAAGTGACCCAGATGCGCGTGCCGCTGAAGCGCGCCGCCGCCGAGGTGATCAACCAGGAAATCCCGTCGATGGGTGGCAATGGCGGTGCGATCGCGCTGGATGCGCAGGGCACCATATCCATCCCGTTCAACACCGACGGCATGTACCGCGGCTGGATCGGCGCCGATGGCGTGCCGCACGTGGCGATCTACGGCGACGAGGACGACGGCACCGCCGAGGTCCCGGAGCCGGTGTCGGAGCCGGAGTCGGCGGAGAGCGTCGCGCAACCTGACTCGCCTGAATTGTAGGAGACGTTCCCCCGTCTCCGACGGCGCGCTGTCGCGGAGCAAACAGGGGTGGGTTTGCGCTTTTACGGAGTTATTGTCGTTGACGTCAATGGTTTACGTCATGCCTGATGCGCGCGCTGTGCGCTAGCTTTCCGTCACGCAACGAAGAGCTCGCGCACAGGGTGCGCTCCTACAAGAGTTTGCGCAGGTGTGCGGGTGTCAACGCGGCGCTGATGTGCAGCCGGCTGCCGTCGGCGCGGATCGCCAGCACGCGGGGGGGGTTCCGCCGCCCCAGTCTGGATGAGGGCGCGCTCTGTGCGCGAGCTTCCCGTCACGCAACGAAGAGCTCGCGCACAGGGTGCGCTCCTACAAGAGTTTGCGCAGGTGTGCGGGTGTCAGCGCGCCGCTGATGCCCAGCCGGCTGCCGTCGGCACGGATCACCAGCACGCGCGGGGTTTCGCCGCCCCAGTCCGGATCGAGCAGGAAGTTGATGTGTTCGGGTGAGTTCTCGGCGTAGGCCCGGGTCGGATAGACGTCCATTTTCATGCGCTGCAGGCGCGCCTGGATCGTCGGGGCCTGGGTGAAACTGTCGGTGGCCACGATGACCAGTTCGATCTGATCCGGATGGGCCTTCTGCAGTGTGGCCAAAGCGTCGAGATTGGCTTCGCAGTAGGCGCAGTCCAGTGCCCACAACGCAATGATCCGCTGTCCGTGCGCGGGCGGCTGCACCAGGGCGGGCACGTCGTTGGCGGCCAGTGGTTGCAGCGGCGCCGCCATGGCGGCGCACGGAAGCAGCAGGACGAGGGCAAGCAGCAGGCGATTCATCGCGGTACCTCGATCAGGCGGAAGCCGGCATCGGTGTTCCAGGCCACGAACGCGTGTCCCTGCTTGAGCAACAACTGCGGCGAGCCGACGGCACCGTGGCTGCGCGCGATCTCCCGTGCGGTGTCGAAGTGCGCGCCGGCGTCGGTAGATCGGCGCAGCATCAGCGCCTGGCCACCGGCGTCGACCTGATTCCAGGCCACCAGCACGGTGCGATCGTGCACGGCCACATCGGCGTGGCTGGCACCCGCGCCGGCGAGGGCCAGGACATGTTTCGGTGCGTGGCCGGGGTCGAGTTGTCCGTACCAGATCGTCGGCTTGTCTTTCGATTCGTACCACACGGCATGGCGGACGCCGTCGCTGCCGATCGCCAGGCCGGGCCCGTGGTGCGGGCAGCCGGCAATCTGCCAGTCGCTGAAGGTTGCGCGTTCGGCGCGGCTGGCTTGGCCGTCCGTGTGCAGCACGGCGTAGGCGTGGTCGCGGATGTTGTCGCCGTAGATGCTGCGGAAGAAGGCCGCGATCTCACCGTCGGGTGTGCGGGCCAGCGCGATGCGGCAGCACTCGCAGCTCTGGTCGACCAGCTTGCGCTCGGCCACGAAGCTGGCACCGCCGTCGTCCGACCAGCTGTAGTACACCGCGGCGCCGAGATAGGGCTTGCCCGCGGTGGTGGCGGCGATCAGGGCGCGCTTGTCGATCCAGGCGACCACGATGCGGCCGTTGCCATCGACGGCCAGTGCGTCGAAGCGATGGGTGATTTCGGCGCGGTCGTGGTGCACGGTCAGCGGCTGGCTGAAGTGCTCGCCGCGGTCCAGCGAGCGGGCGAAACGCACGAAGCCGGTCCAGGGCTCCGCGCGCGGCTGCGACCAGCTCACGTAGATTTCATCGTGTGGCCCGAAGGCGATCTTCGGACGATTTTCACCCTCGGCATAAATCCGCTCGGCGGTGGCATTCACTTCGATCGGTGCGCTCAGCGTGCGGCCTTCATCGTCGGAATGGCGCAGCCGTACATGGCCGTCGGCCGCATCCACGACATACAGCCGGCCGTGGCTGTCGAAAGCGGCACTGACGCCCAACTCGGGACTCTTGGGCATGTCCATGTGCATGCCGTCGTGCGCCAGCAGGGCGGGAGAAAACAGGCAGAGCAGGGCAATCAGCAGGCGGTGCATCACAACTCCCAGCGCAACTCGCCGAACCAGGTGCGGCCGGCGTAAGGATGGTAAACCCAGTATTTCGCATTGGTGAGATTGTCGACGCCCAGCGCGGTGCTCCAGCCCGGCGCGAACTGCCAGCGCAGTTTGGCGTCGGCCACGGTGAAGCGGCTCACTGCGCCGTAGCTGTCGACGACATCGCTGTTGTCCAGCGAGCCGTACTGGCGGCCGGAGTGGCGGATGCCGAGCGAGGCGTTCCATTGCGGCGCGAAACGGTAATTGGCGAACACACTGGCGCGGATCTTCGGAATACGCGGAAAAAACTTGCCGTTGGCCAGCGGGTACTGGCGATCCTGCAGCGTTTTTGCGTGGTTGAAGGCGAGGCTGGCCGAAAGGTCGAAGCCGTCGAGCCACAGATCGGTGAAACTGAATTCGCCCTCGATGCCGCGGCTGCGCATCATGTCGATGTTCTGCACGCTGGTGACGGTGGGCGTGACGGTGATGTCGGTTTGCGCGTACAGCGAATCGGCGATGCGATCCTGGTACAGCGAGACGCGCCAGTGGCCGTGGTCGAGATGACGGGTGAGGGTGAGGTCGGTGGCGTTGTCGATCTCGGGTTTGAGCGCGGGGTTGTTGTTGACGATGGCGTTGGCCGACAGGCTGCCCTGGAACAGTTCGGTCACGGTCGGATAGCGCACCGCCTTGCCGTAGGCCAGGCGCAGCTCCCAGCCGTCGGCGACATCCCAGTTGAGCGCAGCCTTGGGCGAGAAGTCGGTGCGCTGGCGGTTCGCGAAACGCGCGGTGCCGTTGGCGTTGCCGAGCAGGCCGCCGTAAGCGCGCCATTGCTCCAGCCGCCCGCCCAGGGTCAGCGCCCAGGCGTCGGCAAAGCTCCATACATCCTGCAGATAGGCCGCCCGGGTCTGGCTGCGACCGCCGAACGCGCTGACCAGGTTGCCGTCGGCATCACCGCGCCAATGGCTGGCGTTGCGGACGCGGGCGTCCAGCACGTAGCGGTCGCCGTGCACGCCGACATACAACATGTGCTGTGCGCCGACGGGCCCGGAGCTGCGCAGGTCGACCGTGTCCCAGCCGGAGCCGGCCTTGTCGGCGAGGGTGCCTGGGCCTCCGAAGGGAGTACCGGGTTCGGCGAAACTCGCCGTGGCCGCCTGCGAACGCAGGAAGTCGTAGTGACTGGCCACCGCGGTCCAGCGCCAGCCGTTGTCGAGGTGGCCGTTCAACTCGATGCCGTACAGCACGTGCGTATCGCGCGCCGACGACGGAGCCAGGCCGCTGGCCGGCAATGTCCAGGTTTGCCCGTTCGCACTGATCACGCCGTTGTCGACCGGGTTGCCGGCGGTGTCGCGGATCAGGCTGCGGGTGCGGTCGTCGGCGCGGTTGTGCCACCAGCCGAGAGTGAACAGCGCGGCGACCCGGTCGGTCACGTCGACGCCGACCTTGAGTTTGGCGTGGTCTTGCACGGTGTGTTCGATGCTGTTGGCGCCGTACACCAGGCGCGGGCTGCCGTTGGGATTCCGGTCGGTGATCGCGCCGGTGACCGGCACGGCCAGGGCCGGGTCGCCGCCTGCCCTGGCGGTGGCGTATTGCATCGGCTGGCCGTGGTTGTCGAGCCGGCTGAACGCCAGCAGCCAGCTCCAGCGACCATGCTTGTTGCCCAGCGTGGCGGCGGCCTGGTGGCCGTTGTAGTGGCCGCCGGCGCCGTAGGCGTCACGGTAATCCTGATTGAAGAATTGGACTGTCGCGCTGGCGGTCAGTTGCTGCGGCAGCACGGTGTGGATCAGCACGGTGGTGCCGAGTGAATTGCCCGGGTACAGCGCGGAGTAGGGACCGTAAAGAATGTCGACGGCGCCGATTTCCTGCGGTGCCACCATGCCCCAGCGCGGCGCGCCGTCCCAGCCGTTGGTCATCAGGTTGGAGAGCAGCAGGCCGTCGGCGTAGAGCAGGCTGCGCGCGCTCTGCAGGGTGCCGGCGTTGCGGCCGCTGATCACCGCGTTCGGATCGCCGATGTAGCGTTTGCGCACCATCATGTTCGGCGCGTACTTCAGCGCATCGGCGCTTTCGGTGACGTTCTGCTGCTGCAGTTTCTCGCGCGTCACGCGCACCTGCACGCTGGGCGATTCCGTCACCATGGTGTCGCTGGCGTGTACCGAAATCGGCGTGAGCGTGGTGGTCTGCACGACGGGATCGGCAGCCGGTGCAGGGCTGGTTGCCATGGTAGCGGCGAGGGCGCAAAGGCCGAGCGGGAGAGCGTTCAAGCGATACTCTGGATGGGGGTCTAGGGTTGCAAGGATAGTCCGCCGCCACGTGCCCGAAAGGTGACGCGTTGTCGCAGCGGGGTCGGTCATGGGATGCACCAGCGCGCCAAAAGGTACCGACCGCTCTCGTAGGAGCGCACCCTGTGCGCGATGCCTTCCGTCACGTGACGAAGAGCTCGCGCACAGGGTGCGCTCCTACGGGCGAAGGGTTACCCCGGAATCAATCGTCCCGGTCGGGGCGTTCGCGGACCGGGTGTTTGCTCAGCTTGCGCTGCAGGGTACGGCGGTGCATGCCCAGGCGGCGGGCGGTTTCGGAGATGTTGCCGTCGCACTCGGTAAGCACGCGCTGGATGTGTTCCCATTCCAGTCGGCGCAGCGCGAGCGGCTGTTCGGGGGTATCGGGCAGATCGTTGTCTTCGGTTTCGCTGTCGCCGTCGAGCAGTGCGCGAACCACGGCGTCGGCATCGACCGGCTTGGCCAGGTAATCGTGCGCGCCGCGCTTGATGGCTTCCACCGCGGTGGCGATCGAGGCGTAGCCGGTGAGCAGCAATACGCGCAGGTCCGGCACCAGGCTGTGCAGTTCGGGGATCAGGCGCAGGCCGTTCTCCTCGCCCAGCTTGAGGTCGAGCACGCAGTAACGCGGCTGGTGCCGGCGGGTCAGCGCGCGGGCTTCATCGAAATTGCTGGCCGTGATCACCTCGAAGCCGCGCGAGCCGAGCGCGCGCGCCAATACGCGCAGGAAGGTGGCGTCGTCGTCGACCAGCAGCAACGGACGTGCGGTGGTGGCAGAAGGCAGCTCGGTCATCAAGGGATTCCTGAAAGTGGCGCAAGACTCATTCTTGCCGGAAGTGCCAATGCTTGCACGTCCGGTGCGGGACTACGCTTCGGCGATGACCGTCAACGGCAGGCGCAGGCACACTTCGGCGCCGTGGTCGGTGTTGCGGGCTATGAGTTCGCCGTCGAGCCGTTCGGCGGTGGCTTCGGCCAGCGCCAGGCCGATGCCGAGGCCTGTCGATTTTTGCGAATAGCCGAGCAAGGTGAGCTCACCGGTGGGGTCGAAGCCGGGGCCGTGATCACGCACGGCCAACTGCAGCCAGTCGCCGTCGCGCGAGACATCCAGCGCCACCGCATGCGAGTGGCGCGTGGCCGAGGCGTCGGCGGCGTTGTTGAGCAGGTTGAGCAACGCATGGCGCAGGCCGGGCGGGGTGCGCAGCACGGTTTGCGCGATGTCGTCGTCCAATGCCAGGGTCAGTTCCGCTTCCGGTCGCAGCAACTGGAACCGCTCCTGGCAGCCGTGGATGAACTCGGCCACGCTGAGCCGTTCCGGCTCCTGCGACAACTGCGCTTTGCCGAAGGCCACCATCTCCCGAAGGATCGTGCGGCAACGATCCACCTGGCCTTCCAGCAACTCCAGATCCTCGTCCAGCGAGGTGTCGCCCGCGTGCTCGCGGCGCAGTTCGGGCAGCAGGGTGCGCATGGTCGACAGCGGCGTGTTGAGTTCGTGCGCGGCGCCGGCAGCCTGGGTGGCGATCGCCAGGATGCCTTCGTCGCGCAACGCCCGCTCGCGCACGCGCTGCACTTCGAGCTGCTGCAACCGCAGCACGTGGGCCAGCCGGCTGATGAAGAAGCCCAGCAGCAACGCGCTGATCACGAAATTCACGCCCATGCCGGCCACGTGCAGGGAGAAACGGCTGGGGGAATCGGCGTGCATCGGTACCGGCAGCGGCACGTATTGATAAAGAAGAACGACGTAGGCGATACCAGCCAGGGCCGCCACCGCCAGGATCGCGCGCGCCGACAGGGCCGCTGCGCTGAGCGCAATCGGCACCAGCAGCAGGGTGATGAACGGGTTGCTGGCGCCGCCGGTGAAATACAGCAGGTAACCGAGCACTAGGGTGTCGGCGGCGATATGGCCGATGGCCTCCCACTCGCGCACTGGCCACGGCTGGGTCAGTCGCCACGAGGCGAATACGGAAAACACAGCGAGCAGACCGATACCCAGCAGCAACGGCAGCAGCGGAATGTCCAGCTGCAGCCACCATGCGCAAGCCAGCACCGCCACGCTCTGCCCGGCAATGGCACACAGGCGCAACCAGGCCAATGTGCGGGTCAGTGCAAACGGGCCGACGCGTTGGGAGGGTCGGTGCGGCATGGCGGTCATCCGGGATGAATGCTGGCGAGCCCGGCGCATGCAACGCGACGGGCTCGCCAGGTCGTCACGCGTCGAATTCCTCGCTGCGCACGGGCGGCAGTGGCTTGTTGCCGGCCGAGGAATCGGAATGACTGGCTGACAGCTTGCGCATCAGCGGCAGCATCGCCAGGGCAATCACCGTGCAGGCGATGCCGGCGAAGCCGAGCTTGTTGAACAGCGCGGTGTAAATGGGCAGCGAAACCAGCGGATCCTTGATGTCGGTGGGGATGGCGGCGAAGTTCGCCACCACGCTGCCCAGGTACTGCGAGATGCCGGAGGCGACGAAGTACGCGCCCATCATGAAGCCGCCCATGCGCGAGGGCACGTAGCGGGCGATCATCGCCAGGCCGAGGCCGCTGACCAGCAACTCGCCCAGCGAGTACAGGCCGTAGCCCCAGACCATGATCCACGACGAAACCTGGCCATTCACCGCGAAGCGCGCGCCGACGCCGTAGACGAAGAAACCGAGCGCTACCGCGGCGAAGCCCCAGGCAAACTTGGCGGCCACCGAGGGGTTTTTTCCGACCTTGCCCATGGTGTTGTAGACGATCACCAACACCGGGCTCAACAGCACGATCCAGATCGCGTTGAGCGACTGGAACTGTTCCGGAATCCAGTTGAACAGGTGCATCCCGAAGACATCGAACGAGAGATCGACGTTGCGCTGCGCGAACAGGTTCAGCGAGGTCGACATCTGCTGGTAGAAGATGAAGAAGAAGATGGTCTGCGCCGTCAACACCAGCGCGGCGACCAGGCCGGCGCGCTCGTGCTGTTCGCTGCTGCGGATCAAGTGCACGAAGATGCCGAGGATCACCACGCCGGCGGCGTACACGCAGATCCGCGCCACCATCTCGTTCTGCAGGATGAAGGCCGAGACGAACACCATGCCCAGGGCGGCCAGCAGCACCACGCCGAGGCGCTTGAAATTCACCCGCTCGTTGTCGGCCGGCGAACCGATGTGCTGCAGCGTGCGGTACATCAGCGAGTAATTGATCAGCCCGAGAACCATGCCGATGGCGCAGACGCCGAACGCGGTATGCCAGCCCCACGCGTCGCCGTACCTGGCGCCAACGTAGTCGCGGATCCATGGCGTCAGCAGCATCGAGAGGGTCGAGCCGATGTTCACCGCCATGTAGTAGATGGTGAATGCGCTGTCGATCTTGGTGTCGTCACCCTCGTAGATCTTGCGTACCAGGTTGCCCGCGTTCGGCTTGAAAAAGCCGTTGCCGACGATGATCACGCCGAGCGCGACATACAGGAAGTAGGCGTTGTTGGTGGGAATCCACAACATCGCGTAGCCGAGGGTAAGCACCATCGCGCCGATCATCATCGTGCGACGGGTGCCGATCAGCTTGTCGCCGATCCAGCCGCCGATGGCCGGCGTGGCGTAGATCAAGGCCGCGGCCGCACCCCAGACGAGGTTGGCCTTGCTGTCCTCGAAGCCGAGTTTCTTCACCATGTAGGTGACCATCAGCACCTGCATGCCGTAGAAGCCGAAGCGCTCCCACATTTCGATCAGGAAAACGGTGCTGAACGAGCGGGTCTGCGAGACCGGCGGATTCTGATTTGCCATGGGTTGTCCGTGCGTGATTCAAATCGTGGCCGCGTGCTGACACGTGCCGGTACCGTGTGACCCTGAATGGATCACAACCGGCGAAGCCTAACCTATTCGCCACCCGGATCTCGCTGCACTGCGGCATCGCAACATCCTGCGATGCGCGATGACGGGCGCCGCCGGGCCATTTGAAGGAATGGCCTGTGGCATCATGGGTGCTTGCATCCGCACTGTTGAAGGAGTGTCCCGCCCCATGTCGATCGCCGCGCTCATGCCGCCGGGCTCTGTGGCCGCCTCCGCCGCGTCGGCTGCCGCCAGGTCGCCGTCACCGGCGGTCGGTTGAGCAGGCCCGACGCGATGGCAGCCGAGGGTTTTCGCGGTCCGAAACAAGTCTGGAATGCATTCCGGTGGTCGATGAAGGGGCTCCGGGCCGGCTGGACGCACGAAGCGTCGTTCCGGCTTGAGGCCTCGCTGGCGATCGTATTGGTTCCGCTGGGCCTGTGGCTCGGCGAAGGCGGGGTGGAAAAGCTGTTGCTGGTGCTGGCGCCGCTGCTGGTGCTGTCGGCCGAACTACTCAATTCGGCGATCGAGGCGGTGGTCGACAAGGTCAGCCCGGAGTTCAATGAACTGGCCGGCCGCGCCAAGGACATGGGGTCGGCCGCGGTGTTCGTGCTGCTGGTGCTGGTGGTGTTGAGCTGGGCGCTGATCCTCGGGCCGCGACTGCTCGGATAGAACCCGTCCGTCATGGGCAGTGGGGCCCCCGACGCGCTTTCACCTTTCGCTGACACGATGGCGGCGGACAGCGTGGGATGATGGGGCGACCTTTACCGTACCGGAGCCGACTTCATGAAACTTCTGCGCAACCTCGTGCTGTTGCTGCTTGCCGTCGGCCTGAGCGGATGTGGCTACAACGCCATCCAGAAGCAGGACGAAGCGGTCAAGGCGGCATGGTCCGAGGTGCTCAACCAGTACCAGCGCCGCGCCGATCTGGTGCCGAACCTGGTCAACACGGTCAAGGGCTACGCGCAGCACGAGGAAAAGGTTTTCGTCGAGGTGACCCAGGCGCGCGCCAAGGTCGGCAGCGTGCAGGTCAACGCGGATGACCCGCAGCAACTGCAGCAGTTCCAGGCCGCGCAAAGCGAGCTGGGCAGCGCGCTTTCCCGTCTGATGGTGGTCAGCGAGAACTATCCGCAATTGAAGGCCGACGGCTTGTTCCAGAACTTGCAGGCGCAGCTGGAAGGCACCGAGAACCGGGTCACCGTGGCGCGCAACCGCTATGTAACGGCGGTGCAGGATTACAACGGGATGATCCGCACTTTCCCGAACAACCTCACCGCGAAGATGTTCGGCTACACGATCAAGCCGAACTTCAGCGTCGACAACGAGAAAGCGATCTCCACTGCGCCGAAGGTCGATTTCGGCTCCGCCGCGCCGGCACCCGCCGCCTCGACTCTTTGACGATGCGGTGGCGTGCATCGCGCCCCTGGCTGGCGCTGCTTCTCGCCCTGTTCGTGCCCGTGCTGCTGCACGCGGCCGACGCCGTGCCCAAACTGGCCCGGCACGTCACCGACCTCACCGGCACGCTCACCACGCAACAGGTCGACCAGCTCGACGCGCAACTGGTCGATCTGGAAAAAGCCAAGGGCGCGCAACTGGTGGTGCTGGTCGTCGACACGACGGGCGGGCAGGACATCGAAAGCTATTCGCTGGCGGTGGCCGAAGCCAACCGGATTGGCCGCAAGGGCAGCGACGACGGCTTGCTGCTGCTGATCGCCAAAGACGATCGCCGCGTGCGTTACGAGGTGGGCTACGGCCTCGAAGGCGCGGTTCCGGACGCGGCCACGGCGCGGATCACCCGCGAGTACATCGCGCCGAAATTCCGCAACGACGATTACTTCGGCGGCATCAGCGACGCGGTCGGCGCACTGACACGGTTGATCGACGGCGAACCGCTGCCACCGCCGGTGCACGGTTCGCCCGATGGCGAGCATGAAGGCTTCGGGCTACGCAACGGCCTGATGATCGGCGTGTTCGCCGCGCTGTTTCTGCGCAGCGCATTGAGCCGCGCGAGCGTGTGGATTCGCGCGCCACTGGGCGCCGTGCTGGTCGGCGGTCTGCTGTGGCTGCTGATTTCGCTCGGCGCAGGCATCGTCGGCGCATTGGTCGGTGGTGTGCTGATGGTGTTGCCCGGCGGCAGTGGCCGTTCCATCGGTGGCGGCGGCTGGGGAGGTTCCGGCGGCGGTGGCTGGAGCGGCGGGAGTGGTTGGGGTGGAGGTCGTGGTGGCGGTGGTGGTTTCAGTGGTGGTGGCGGCCGCTTTGGCGGCGGCGGTTCGTCGGGGAGCTGGTGATGACGCGCCTGCAACGACTGTTGCTCAATCTGTTCGGTGGCTGGTTCCAGTTGCCGCGCCGTTTCCCGGCGACGCTGCTCGACGAGATGACCGCGGCGATCGCCGCCGGCGAGCGTGGCCACCTGGGCGAGATCCGCTTTGCGATCGAGTCGCGATTGGCGCCGCTGGACGTTCTGGACGGCCTCGATGCAACGGGCCGCGCACAACAGGTTTTCGCCCGGTCGCGCGTGTGGGATACCGAGCACAACAGCGGCGTGCTGTTCTACGTGCTGCTGGTCGAACACCGCATCGAGATCATCGCCGATCGCGGCATCGCCGCACGGGTGGCCGGTGCCGAATGGGACGCGATCTGCGCACGCATGCGCGAGTGCTACGCACGCGGCCAGTGGCGTGAAGGCAGCCTCGAAGGCATCGCCGCAGCGCACGCCCTGCTGGCCCGGCATTTCCCGGCTGACGGGCGGACCCATCCCGATGAACTGCCGGATCGCCCGGTACTGCTTTGAGGGCGCGAGCGCCATGAGACGACTCGGGGCGCAGGTTTTTACAGTTGCCGCTGCGTCCGCCACCAGTCAGCGTCGGTAAGGACGGCGTCGTCTTCCGGCTTAGGCACCAGCGACGAGCCCCTTCCTCGCGAAGATCGACCATGGATCGGACTCGGCCGGGAACGTGGTTCAAGGGGTTTCCTGCGTTGAACGGCGTCAACGGAGTTCACAAAAAAACGCAGTCCTTCCGGACTGCGTTTTCTTTTGCTTCACATCGTTTGACTTCAGAATTTCTGGTTGTACGACACGTAGAAGTAACGGTCGATGTCGAACGACGGGTTGTACGGCGGGCTGCCTGAGCCGGCCGAGGTCACGTTGTAATAGAACGGGCCCTTCTTGTTGAAGATGTTGTTCACGCCCACGGTGAAGGTGCCCTTCCACGGTGCCGAGTAATGGACCTGGGCATCGTTGAAGGTGACCGAACCCTTCTGGCTGACGCCGTAGCCGCCCAGCGACGGGTTGGTGTAGTTGGGCATGTTGCACTCGATCAGTGCGCCGGCAACGTTGCTGTAGCAGCTGTCTTTCAGGCCACCGAAGTAACGCATGGTCCAGCTCGCACCAAACTGCTTGTAGCTCCAGTCGATCTGCAGGTTGGAGCGGACGCGGTACATGCCGTCTTCACCGGACATGAAACCGACCTGGTTGTCCGGCGTTGCGCCAGGACCGCTGACCAGCTCGTACTTGCTGAGATAGGTGCTGTCCGAAGCGATGCGGAAGGTGCCGATCGAGGTTTCCGGCAGGCGGTAGTGAATGCCGAAATCATAACCTTCGGTTTTCAGCGTGCCGAGGTTCGACAGGCTTTCGTTGAGGTTGCTGATGGCGCCGCTGCCGTCACGGGTGAAACGACCGCAGAAGGTCGGGTCGTTCTGCACGTAGCAGAAGTTCAGGATGTCGTTGGCCAGGACCGACGAGATGATGTTCTTGACGTAGATGTTGTAGTAATCGAGCGTGAAGTCGAGGCCATCCACATTGTGCGGGCTGAATACCAGGCCGGCCGTGCGGGTGATCGATTTCTCCGGCTGCAGGCGCGGGTTCGATCCTGACAGGAACGGTGTCGGCGTCTGGCCACCAGCGGTGCTCGTGATCTGCTGGCCTGCCTGGTCCACCTGGCGATAATTGGCCGGTACGCCCGTAGCAGCGCAGAGGCCTGCAACGTTGGCGTTGGTGGCCGCGGCACCGAACCTGGAGTCGCACGGGTCGAGGAAGGTCTCGAAGCTCTCGCCGGTACCGCCGTACAGATCCTCGATCGTCGGGGCACGGAAGCCTTCGGCGAAAGTGCCGCGAACCAGCAAGTCGTCAAACGGCTTCCAGCGGAAGTTGTACTTGTTGTTGGTGGTGCTGCCGAAATTGCTGTAGTGCGAGTAGCGGCTGGCGACGTTGATGCCCAGCTCCCTGGCACCCGGCAGGTCGCGCAGGAGTGGCACGTCGAGTTCGAGATAGGCCTCGTTCACGATGTAGCCACCGGTGGTCGGTGCGCTGGCGAGGTTGGTGGTCAGGCCGTTCGAATCGTTCGAGTCAGGCCGGAACGAGCCCTTTTCGCGGCGGTGTTCGACGCCGCCGGCGATGCTCACCGTGCCGGCGGGCAGGTCGAACAGGCCACCGGTTACGTTGAGGGTGATGTCGTCGGTCTGGCTTGTCTGGTGTGACGTGCCCACGGCGCCGACGTAATTCCATACTGCCTGCGACGTATGGCCCGGACCGGCGAGGATGTCCCAGGGCAAACAGCCGGCTGCACGATCCGTGGCATCGGCGCAGACGGTCTGGCCACCGATGGTCGTTGTTGCGCCCAGCGCCTTTTCGGCGTTGGGAAGATAGATGTTGCCGGTGCTGACCTGACTGATCTTGGTCTTGGAATAGTTGTACGTCGCGTCCCAGCTCCAGTCATGATCCAGGAAGGTGAAATAGCCTTCCGCGCCGAGATCGATGTGCGCCAGCTTGGCTTTCGAATACGTTACGCGCGGAGCTTCGACGGTGCGGCGCTGAAACTCCGTCTCGTAGCCGGGAAACGGGTTGTAGGCACTATCCGGACTGATGAACAGCCCGTCGTCGCGGCCTGCGGCGGTCTGGAATGGATAGCCGGCCAACTGGCTGGCAGTATCGCGCACCGTGTAGCTGCCGGTGCCGCGCAGGATGATGTTGTCGGTCAGGTTGTAGCGTTCCTGCACGAACAGGTTCTTCAACTTGGTGCCGGAGCGGAACGTCATGTCCTGCTGGGTGGCGTACTTGTCGGCCGTGCTGTCCGGATCGTACAGATGGTAGTTGGCGAGGTTGCCGCTGTTGGCGCCATGGTTGATCACGTAGCTGTTGGGAACCCAGTTGCCGTCCTCGTTGTACGCGCCGGCACCGGCCGTACCCGCGGCGCGCGGGTCGGTCACTTTGCCCCACGGGCCAAGGCCCAGGCCATCGTCCGGATGACGCGGTCCATTGGCGTAGCGAGTGAGGTCGCGCTTGCTGTTCCACATCGGCTTGGTGTCCTGATAGGACGCACCCACGATCAACGCCGATTTTTCGGTGCTGTGGCCCCAGGTGAAATCGGCATTCTTCTGCTGGCCATCGCCCTTGCCGTTCTGGCCGTAATAGACGTTGGCTTCGGCGCCGTCGAAACGCTCGCGGGTGATGATGTTGACCACGCCACCGATGGCATCCGAACCGTAAATCGAGGACGCGCCATCCTTGAGGATGTCGATACGATCGATCATCGACACCGGAATCGTCGACAGATCGGTCAGGCCGCTCAGGCTCGAACTCCAGCGACGACCGTTGACCAGCACCAGCGTGCGCTGCGAACCGAGATTGCGGATGTTGACATAGCGACCGCCAACGTCAGCGCCCGAGGACAGCGTGTCTTGCGGCGTAATGTCCGGCGTACCTGCCGAAGGCATCCGCGCCAGGATGTCGTCGACATTGGTAAGGCCAGTGGCCTGGATGGCCTGGCGATCCATGGTGAACACCGGCTGGGCGGTTTCGAGATCGGCGCTGCGGATCCGCGAGCCGGTGACGGTGACGGTGTCGAGTTGCTTGGCCTGACTGGTGGTGGCGTCGCCCGGGGGAGGCGCGTCCTGTGCGGCAACGGTCCACGTCTGTAGCATCAGCGCTGCTGCAATGGCCGCAGCAAGCAAGGTCTTCTGTTTCATGTGGGGATAAAACTCCGAGAAAAAACAGCCTGTGGCCAACCGCGAGGTTGTCCATTCGGGCCTTTCGGGACGACGCGTCACACCTGGGGAAGGGCTACGCGCCACGGCATCGTCGTGCATGGGGGAGTGACGATGTGGCGCCGAAGTTAAGTCAAAAGATAATCGGACTGCAAGGGAATCTTGGTATTAATCCATAACGCAAAAAATTACCGCAAAAACTTGCGCCAGCGGGTGCCGGAATTGTTGTTTTAATACGTTATTGCATAACGTGGTGACGAGCATGGTTAATGCTTGCCAGCGGATATTGTTTTAGACCTGTCGGAGCATGCCGGAATCGTTGGTCGACTGCGTCGGCGGGGCGCTGGCGGCGTCCACGCCACCGCGATGGAGGGATCCGGATGGCAGCCGCGCCACTGCGTTGACGGCATCGAGCGCATCGCATCTGCCCTCACGCTGGCAGCCATCGGAAACGAGTGCCGGGTGCAGCGCACCGGACCTGGCCAGATGTTGCTCTGGTGTCCGTCGTGAAGCCATGGCCGTGATGCGCGGCTTGCCCTTCGTTCGCACCCCTCGGCCCGCGACCGGGCGACCGGCGTGCTTGATGCTTGCGCTATCCGGGTTGCCCGCGAACGGACTCTTGCCGGTGTCGCGCCTTGCCGGGCCTGCGCACAAAAAAACGCAGCCCTTCCGGACTGCGTTTTCCTGGTGTCGCGTCGCCGGTTGCCATCGGCACGGCTGACGCTTGCGAGCCCGGGTCACGGCGTGACCGTTACTCCCGGCCCGATGTTCTTCTCCAGGAATTGCTGAAGGCGGTTGTAGAACTCGATGGTGTTCTGTTCGTCATAGAAGCCGTGGCCTTCACCCGGCTTGCTCAGCCATTCGTACGGTTTGTGCGCGGCATCGAGCGCGGAGCGCATGGCCTTGGCCTGGGCGAACGGGGCGCGTTTGTCGTCCTCGCCGTGCACCAGCAGCACCGGCACGTTGATCTTGTCGGCCAGCTTGGTGGGCGAGTTGGCGGCAAGCTCGGCGTCGTTTTTGCCGATCACGGTGCTCAGGTAGCTGCGACCGGATTTGTTGGTCTTGATGTCGCCCTTCTTGTACATCATGGCCAGGTCGTAGATGCCGGCATAACCGACGGCGCATTGGAACATGCCCGGTTCGCGAATGGTGGTCATCATTGCCGAATAGCCGCCAAAGCTGCCGCCGTAGACGCAGACGCGCTTCGGGTCGGCGTAGTTCTCGGCGATGGCCCATTTCACGCCATCGATCAGATCCTGCTGCACGCGGGTGCCCCATTTCAGGTACGCCGCCTCCATGAAGTCGACGCCGCGACCGCTGGAGCCGCGGTAGTTGACCTGCAACACCAGGTAGCCGCGGCTGGCGAGGAACTGGGCGTCGGTGTCGTAGAACCAGTCGTCCTGGATGCCGATCGGGCCGCCGTGCGGCAGCAATACCATCGGCAGGTTGGCCTCGCCGGCACCCTTGGGCAGGGTGAGGATCGCCTCCAGCTCCGTGCCATCGCTCGCCTTGAAGCGCAGCGAACGGCGTTCGGCCATTCGGGCCGGGTCGATCCACGGCTCCACCGCGTACAGTTTGCTCACCTTGTAGTTGTGCGTGTCGATCAGGTAATAGGCGCCCGGGTCGCGATCGCTGCTGGTCGAGAACAGCAGCTTGCCGCCGTCCTCACTGAAGTTGATGAAGCTGACATAGCTGCCGGGGAATTTCAGGCTGAGTGCCTTGTGCAGCTTCGCGGTCGTGGAGTTTTCCTCGATGTAGCGGACGACCGGCTGGCCGGTCGCCGGCGCCGTGGCAAACGGCTGGTAGGGAAGCGCCGTCCATTGGACATGGCCGATGTTGCTGAACTTGTCGCTGGCGAGCAGTTTGCGGTTGCCGCCGTCCTCGTCCTGCTCGACCAGCGAGGTGGGACCGCCGTCAGCGGCATAATGGGCATAGACGCGTTGCTGGTCGGGCGTGAAGAAAATCGGCGCGAAACTGGCGCCGACCTGGCCCGGCTTCATTTGCGCCCAGCCGCCCGATTGCTGGTGGTAGACGACATAGTCGTAATCGTCATTGGTGCCGTAGGCGTAGTGCGCCTTGCCATCGGCGCCCACCATGAAACTCATGCCGCCGACGTTGATCTGGCCGATCAGGTGGCGGGCATTCTTGCTCGCGTCGACGTCGTACAAGGTGCTGCGGCGATCGTCGCTCCAGCTTTGCGTGCCAAGGTAGAAATGGCCATTGACCGGCGTGGGTTGTCCATTGACGAAACCCCAGCCGCGGTCGATGCCACGCGTCGACGCACGCGTGCCGACGCCGCCTTGGGAACCGTACAGATAGTCCTGGCGCTTGCCGTCCAGGTCCGTGGCAATCACCTCGCCGGTCAATGCCGGCTTGTCGATCGAGCCGAACTGCTGCCCCTTTTCCACCACCAGCCGTGTATTGCTCACCCACGTGATGTCGGCAGCCACCTCGAACTTGGGCAGCCGCAGCATGCTCACCGGATGCGTCATGTCATCGACGTTGTAGATGGCCAATGCGTGCGAGACGCCGTCGGGATAGTTGATGTTCACTGCAAAATACTGGCCGTTTGGCGAGAGCCTGGGCAGCGTCAATTCGGCGTGCCGCGCGAAATCGCGCACGGGAATGAGATCGGCTGACAAGGCGATCGCGGGCAGCAACAGGCAGGCGGCGGACAGCACGGTCCGCAAAACACGACAGGACATGGATTTTCCCCAAAAGCTCCGGAACGCAAGTCAGTCCGTCTGGAGCGCGACGACCTGGCTGAATGCAGACATCGGTGTTGATGATGGCGCGGAAGCCCTGTTCCCCTACGGCAGCTTGCAGCGTCGCGGGTGATTCTAGCTGGCGCACGGCTTGCTGGAAATCACCCGCGCCGATACCGCCGCGCGAACTTTACCGGCCCGCTACACTTGGCCTTTGCCAGCCAGTTTCCTCGCCATGTCCCCACCGTTTGTCGTCGATATCAATCCGGTTGCGTTCCAGCTTGGTCCGATCCAGGTGCACTGGTACGGGTTGATGTACCTGCTCGGGTTCTTCTTCGTGGCGGTACTGGGCGAGTATCGGCGGCGGCGCGGGCGGTTGCCGGTCAGTCGCGATGCGCTGGGCGATTTGCTGTTCTACGGCATGCTGGGCGTGATCGTGGGCGGGCGCGTGTGGTACATGCTGTTCTACGCCGACATCGACTGGATCTGGACCGCGCCGCAGACGCTGTTCAAGGTGTGGGATGGCGGCATGAGTTTCCACGGTGGGCTGCTTGGCGTGCTGGCGGCGAGCTGGTGGTGGTCGCGGCGGCACAAGCTGCATTTCTTCGACACGATGGATTTCGTGGCGCCGCTGGTGCCGATCGGGTTGGGCCTGGGCCGGCTCGGCAACTTCATCAATGGCGAGTTGTGGGGCAAGCCCAGCGACGTCTCGTGGGCGATGATCTTTCCGCAGGCGCCGGACCATCTGCCGCGACATCCCTCGCAGCTTTACGAGATGCTGCTGGAGGGCGTGGTGATGTTCGTGGTGTTGTGGCTGGTGTCACTGAGGCCGCGGCCGCGTTACCTGATATCCGGCCTGTTCGCCTTGCTGTACGGCTGCTTCCGCTTCGCCGTGGAGTTCGTGCGTGTGCCCGATCCGCAGCTCGGCTACCTGTTTGGCACGCAATGGGTAACCATGGGCCAGATGCAGTCGCTGCCGCTGATCGTGATTGGCCTGGTGCTGGTCGCGATGTCGCGCCGCGCACCGACACTGCCGCTGGCAACCCCCTGATCCGGTAGGAGCGCACCCTGTGCGCGATGCTTTCCGTTACGTGACGGAAGCTCGCGCACAGGGTGCGCTCCTACGGATGGCGCGGTGTTCCTGCAGCTCTGGAAGTTGCGGTTGTCGCCGAGGATCGACCCCTTCCCCGCGTCGCTGCCCG
>SMEK01000246.1_pt1 | contig 22739 bp, 24 predicted proteins | sample 2456371 | NCBI WGS metagenome assembly SMEK01 (sample SAMN10132590, study PRJNA489261) | soil metagenome | isolation source: day1 antibiotic-loamy sand soil ammended with composted manure from dairy... | place: USA | collected 2015-04-01
ACATCCTAAATTTCCCCCGTTAACCAAGAATTCTATCCCTATTATACAAAAAAACCTGTAGATTTGGCCACTAGTTAGGGACTTTGTCTACAAGCTGAAGCCTACCTTTTATATAGGTAGGCTTATTTTTATTAACAGAAATTCTAAATATTCTCTTGTTTAAGTGCATCAATAATATTTTCTTTTTTCACTTTTGAACTTGAATACAGCATGACAATGCCGACAATCAAAAATACTGCAACAATTACAATTCCAATACTTTTCCAAGGCAAATAAAATTCATATTCATACGAAAATTCTGTCGCCTTATAAATAAGGAACATCACAATAACACTGATTGGCAGACCGTATAATAAAGATTTTATTCCATAGAAAATACTTTCATAATGAATCATCTTATTAAACCCTTTTGGTGTCATACCAACGGATTTAAGCATACCAAACTCCCGCTTTCTGAGGGCAATGCTTGTGGATATTGTATTGAATATATTTGATACAGTAATTAATGTAATCAACGTAATAAAGCCATAAACAAACACACCTAAGACAAATAAAAATTGTTCGTCATTTTTTTTACTTTCATAAACATTATAGATGGAATCTTTATTGATTCCGATATTTTCAAGGTCTTCAACTGTTTTCATTGGATCGGAACTCTTGATATACATTTCACTTGTTCCAGTTTCGATATCAATGTCTCCAACTAATTTTTCGATACTACTTTTTGACATAATTAAAATAAACTGACCAGGGTTCGTTGAGTTATATATACCGAGTGGTAATTGTTCTGTCTCTTCTGCAATAATTTCCACTTCTTCTGCCAACTGATATCTTTTTTCTGTGACCCAGTCATTATATTGTAGTGCAATCTTATCTCCTATATCTAAATTAACAGCTTCTTCTTCAACATATTTTTCCTTTTCCATATCGTAAAAATGGTTTTTATTAAAAAGGATAGCCGTTGGGTGATCAGAATTTATCAATGGATTAAAATCAACAGAAATTTGTTCAACGTATGACTTTAAATCTTCATCCTCTAAAACATTCACATCAATATTGTAGAGATATTTCCCATCTTCCAACATATCAGGGAAATCCTTTGATCGTTCTTTCAGTGAACTCGATAATTTGGACTTGTCTACATATCCTTCAATGCTTCCAAAATAGTAAATGATGTTCATATCTGTAACATCCTCAAATGAGCGAATATTTTCAATAACATCCTGATCTATTTGTTCAAAATTTTGATCGAAACTTACTGAAATGTCATATTCCGGATTAAAGTTAGACATCTCGGCGGCTTTTTGTAAACTATTCGTAAAGTACGAAATGGTTAAAAATAATACAATACTAATAACCAAAGAAAAAATTGTTGCATTATATCGCTTTTTGTTTCGTTTTAAGTTTTTTAAGCCGATTTCAGCTTCAATCCCAAAAATTTTCCGCACAAGTTTAGACGTTTTCACTTTCTTTCTAGAAAGTTTAATGTCCTTTGTTTGACGTATGGCATCAATTGCTGAAATTCGTGAGGCCCGAAGTGCTGGTATAAATACAGATATAAAAATGGTCAACATTGAAATTATAATTGTTAAAATTATTGACATTGGTGTTACAACTACGGTTAATTCTGTTCTAAGATTTAGAACGTTTTGTAAAATCCCATTAAGCAAACTTAAGGTAATCGCGATTCCACCAATCCCCGCGATTAAACCAAGAGGGATGCTTATAAGACCGATCATAACCCCTTCAAAATAAACCGAATTTCGTTTTTGTCGTTTGGTTGCCCCAACACTGGCCAACATCCCTAAATAGCGGGAACGTTCAGTGACAGAAATGGCAAAAGCGTTATTAATTAAGGAGACAGAACCAACAACAATAATTGCAATAATAATGGTTACTAATGAAATAAACGTACGATTTAAATTATCACCTTCTACGATACCATGGTAACGTAATAATTCATCATTAAATATTACTTCCTCTATTCCAAAATTTTCTGCTAATTGATTACTATGGTTAAAGATACTGCGATTCAATTTTTTTACAAGAACTGAAGCATTCACCTGCTCATTTGCACCAATGAAAGCTTCATGAGTACTAGAAAGTACCGTATATGCTGGAGAAAAGGAGTGTTCCCAATTCGGTGCATTAATGATTCCCACAATTTTATACTCTTTCTCAACCGTATTTATAATGGTTTCCGCAAGTTCATCCCCATTATATACGAGTGAAAAGGAGTTATTCGTAATCCCCTCATCGTCATCGACCTTATAATAACGATCGCCTACTTGAAGTGTGATTGTTTGACCAATTTCTAATGGAACTCCGCCATCATCTATTATTTGTTGAGAAATAACCACTTCATTTGGTGTTTTTGGTAATCTCCCCTCAATCAATTCAATAGAAAATTGTTCAAATGCGGTAGAATCAAATTCTTTTACATGTAAATACGGTTTACTAGGATTTTGTCCCCTTTCTAATTCTGCATAACCAACATCCCTTGATATAAAGACTGTATCGGTTTCTTCATCATTTTTTATCTCATACAGCTGTTCTTTTGTTACATTTTTATATAAAACATGCCAATTCCCATTATCTGCCACGGCTTCTTTTTGTAAAAGATTCATAAATGAGGCGAACAACGTCGTAACTGCTGTAACCATAGCAACCGATATTATGACGCCAATAATCGTCACTAGAGTTCTACGTTTATTTTCTTTTAACATCCGCAGTGTTAATTTGTTAACAATATTCATGAGCGGATCACCTCATCCTTTTTAATACGACCATCTTCAATTGAAATAATACGATCGGCTTGTAACGCAATTCGTTCATCATGGGTAATGACAATTAATGTTTGATTATATTGCTTGTTAAATAATTTTAATAGATCAATAATTTCACTACTGTTTTTACTGTCCAAATTTCCTGTCGGTTCATCGGCAAGCATAATCGCCGGGTTATTCATTAATGCCCGTCCGATGGAAACCCGTTGTTGTTGCCCGCCGGATAATTGATTTGGTAGATGTTCCAATCGGTTTTCTAATCCTAGTACCTTCACGATTTTTGAAAAATGATCCTCATCTACTTTATGCCCATCTAAAAGGAGAGGTAAAGTTATGTTTTCTTCAACCGTAAGGACAGGTATTAAATTATAAAATTGATAAATTAAACCGATTTGTCTGCGTCGAAAAATCGCAAGTTGTGTCTCATTTAAACGATAAATATCTGTACCATCGATAAATACCTTCCCACTAGTTGGTATGTCTACTCCACCAATTAAATGTAATAGAGTCGATTTCCCAGAACCGGAAGGACCGATAATGGCAATAAATTCACCTTTCTTAACAGAAAACGACACATTATCTAAAGCTTTTACAGCAGTTTCTCCCTTTCCATACACTTTTGTTAAATTTTCAACCTTTAAAATCTCCATAATTATTCCTCCAGTTTTAAGTTCTGATTTTACTATAAGTGATGGAAATGACTTTCAAGTGACTTTTAAGTGACAATTTCGTCACATGAGGAACGTACAAGTGGAGAAAATATGCGAGGATTAATCGAAGTTAACATCTCCCCCTAAATTAGTTTCCTTTCTAATTAAAGGGGGATAATATTATATGACTTGTTTAAAAAATTTAATAATAAAACGTGTTCCTTCACCTTCTACACTATTCACTTCGAGGGTCCCCATTTGGTTTTTTATAATACTATGGGCCATAGCAAGTCCGATACCTACGCTTTCACTTTCGGCATTTTTTCCTTTATAAAATCGTTTGAAAATATGAGGTAAATCATCACGAGCAATTCCTTGACCGTTATCTTGAATGATAATGAATGTATAAAGGGAGTTTTCTTCAAATTGAATAGTAATCGTTCCTCCTTTTGGCGTATGTTCAATACAATTTTTTAATATATTTACGATCGCTTCAACGGTCCAATTCAAATCGCCAATAAAGCTTGAATTTTGATTTCCTTTTATTTCAAGTGTCTGATTTTTAATATCCATCGGGATGATCAAAGGTTCTGTCGCTAATTTCACTAAATGTGATACAGAAACCCGTTCTTTTTTAAAATTAGCTGTACCCGCATCGATTTTTGCCAATTTTAATAGTGATGACACTAGCCAATCCATTCTTTCCAATTGACGAAGTAATTTTTGTATAAACTGTTCTCTTTTCACTTCTGGTAAATTTGGGTTTGCAAGTAGGTCAACCATAACGGTCATCGATGTAATGGGTGTTTTTAACTGATGTGAGATATCAGAAATTGCTTCTGTCAATTGCGCTTTATCCTTTTCAAGAAGGTGGCGTTGTTCAGATAATTTTAATGTCACTTTGTAAATTTCATTTTTTAAAATACTTAATTCACCCTCATAATTTTCCCTTACATCTAGAGTATAATCACCACTAGCGATTTTTCGTAAATATGCTGATAACTTTTCGATTTCTTGATAGCGATATCGAGTTAACCAAAGATTGGCACATATAAACAAAACAAATAATACAAGTAACAGTAAGGATAAAAATACAGAAAAATAGGCAGCACCAATAACGGCTGCCATACTAATCATGCACACCACGATGATGTACCATTTTATTTCTCGGTTACGCAACATATTAATCACCGACCTTATACCCAATTCCACGCACCGTTTTTATAATTTTCGGTTGTTGTGGATGATCTTCTAATTTTTCTCGTAACCTTTTAATATATACCGTTAGTGTATTATCATTGACAAAATCTCCAGCCACATCCCAAATCTGTTCTAATAATTGGGAACGCGAGAGGACTTGCCCTTTATGTTTAGCAAAAATGAGCAATAAACGGTATTCTAATGCTGTTAACAAAACTTCCATATCTTTTTTGTAAACTTTTCCTTCTAAAACGTTTATCTGAATATCTTGCAACTGTATGACTGGACTTGATTGCACATTTTTATTATATCTCCGGAGGACTGTCCGGATACGTGAAATGAGCTCCCGTATACGAAACGGTTTCGTAATATAATCATCCGCTCCCATATCTAAACCCATGACGACATTCACTTCATCGTCCATTACCGTTAAAAAGATGACCGGAATATCTTTTTTACTTTTTACAAGCTGGCATAATTCATATCCAGACCCATCTGGGAGCGATAAATCGAATATACATAAATCGTATTCGTTTATTCGGTTCTCAATTGCTTTTTGTGCGGAACTTTTATCGTGACAAATTTCAACTGCGAAGTTTTCTTGTTGTAGTGAGTATTCCAAACCAACTGCAATTGTTTGATCATCTTCTACTACTAAAATTTTCATATTATACTTCCTTATCTATTGTTTAAACACCTTTTCAATTCGTTCAAAGGCCCAATCCAATTCTTCTTTTGTAATAATAAGTGGCGGAGCAAAGCGTATCACGTTTTCGTGAGTTTCTTTACAAAGAAGCCCTAACTCTTTTAGTTGTTCACAATAGCCTCTTGCAGGTTCATATAACTCGACACCGATAAATAATCCTTTTCCACGAACTTCTTTTATTTTCGGATTATCTAATGTTTTTAGTTTCTCTATGAAATATTCACCAAGTTCAAGGGATTTGTCAACTAAATTTTCTTCAATAATCACATCAAGGGCAGCAAGGGATACCGCACAAGCTAACGGGTTCCCACCAAAGGTAGAACCATGTGATCCTGGATTAAAGACCCCTAATACATCATTGTTTGCAGCAACACACGATATCGGCATCACGCCACCACCAAGCGCTTTTCCTAATATATATACATCTGGTGTTACATCTTCCCAGTCACAAGCAAACATTTTTCCGCTCCGCCCTAAACCGGATTGAATTTCATCAGCCATAAATAATACATTGTTTTCGCGGCATAACTCATAAGCTTCTTTTAAAAATCCTTCCTTTGGAATGCGAATGCCGGCTTCTCCTTGGATAGGTTCGACAAGAAAAGCTGCTGTATTTTTTGTAATCGCTTGCTTTAATGCTTCAATATCACCATATGGAATTAATCTAATTCCTGGTAACATCGGACCAAAGCCACGTTTATATTCTGCTTCTGAAGATAACGAAACAGCCAACATCGTTCTTCCATGGAAATTCCCTTCACAAGCAATAATTTCTGCTTGACCTTCAGGAATACCTTTTACATCATAGCCCCAGCGTCGTGCTGCTTTTACAGCTGTTTCAACTGCTTCAGCACCTGTATTCATCGGAAGAACCATATTTTTTCCCGTAATCTCTGATACTTTTTTATACCATGGACCTAACTGATCATTATGAAAGGCCCGTGATGTTAACGTTACTTTTTGCGCTTGTTTTATTAATGCTTCAATTATTTTCGGATGGCGATGTCCTTGGTTTACAGCAGAATAGGCACTTAGCATATCCATATATTTATTACCTTCTGGGTCTTCAACCCACACACCTTCTGCTTTAGATACGACAATTGGTAATGGATGATAATTCCGTGCACCATATTTTTCTGTTACTTCAATAATTTTTTCTGATTTTACTTTTATTGGCATAGAAACATCCCCCTTTTTCATCAACCTTTATCCTTATTTTACATGAGATGACAAAAAGAAAGAAAGATTATTGTTCAAAATACAATCTATTTTTAGACTATTAAGCGAAATCGCTATAAAAAAGATCCCTTAGCTAAAATGCTTAAAGGATCCTTTTCATGATAGGTTACTTTTTCTGCATTAATTGATTATTTTTAGACTCTTCTATCCATTCCACTAATTTCTCTTTAAGAGAATTAAAACCACGACCGGATGAATTTAATAATTCTTCTAAATGATTTTTATTCTGTTCTTTTTTGTATCCGTCCGGTTCTGTAACTGCTTTTAAAGATAAACTAATTTTTCCACTTTCTTCGTCAATGGATAATACTTTTACAGAGACTTCATCACCTACATTTACATAATCTTGAATATCTCTGACAAATCCGTTCGTAATTTCTGAAATATGCACAAGTCCCTGTCTGTCTTCGCTTAATGAAACAAATGCACCATAAGGTTGTATACCGGTCACTTTTCCCTTTACAATATTTCCCACTTCAATTTGGTCATTCATGAAAACACTCCTATATATCTATTGCATTAAGATATTTTATCACACTATCCGCCCAATTACAAAACGCTCGGTAAAGTCTTTTAGGAATATTATAAATTTTGACGTAATGCTTATATTTGTTTTACCATACTATAATCCTTCTTTTTTAAAGCTTAAAGGAGGGATGAAATGTTATATATTAGTTATAAAGATGATTCCCGAAAGAATTAGCCCCGTAAAACCATAATCCAAAGTGAATTTGCCCCAAACAAATATTAAATAGTTACCTTTTCAATTCTCCTTAATTGTGATAGGTATATTTTTGTAATTTTTGGGAAACATTATAATTGTAAGGCTTTCTAGTAATCCCCCCTTTTGAATTGGACAAGCTTTCTTAGCTTGTCCAATTTTTTTGTGTTTCTTTATAAACTTGTTTATTGTTAAAGAAAAATACATAAATTAAATACACATAACATATACAAGGAGGTTTACTAGATGGCAACTACAGCCAAGAAACTCCACACCCTTAATCGCCAACACTATTCCCATGTAACAAAGATAAATGGTATTGATTTATATTATGAGTATTATCAAAATGCAAATGCTAAGGAAACCCTTTTTCTCATTCATGGATTTTTAGCCTCCAGTTTCAGTTTCCGATATATCATTCCTAAACTAATGAATCAATATCAAATTATTGCTGTCGACATTCCACCCTTCGGCAAAAGCGGAAAAGATTTAAAATTTACTTTTTCCTATGAAAATATTGCTGCAACCTTTATCCAATTAATAAAAAAATTAAAGTTGAATAAGGTCAGCCTAGTGGGTCATTCCATGGGTGGCCAAATTGGATTATATATGGCCCTGCAACAACCGGAAATTTTTGACAAAATCATTTTATTTGCTAGTTCCGGCTATTTGCAACAAGTACGGAAATCTTTAATCTTCTTAAGCTATTTACCCTTTGCCCATAAATTTGTAAAGAAAAAACTTATTGAATCCGGCGGTGTTGAAGGAAATCTTAAAAAAGTGGTTTACGATAAAAATCAAATTACAGAAGACATGATTCAAGGATATTTAGAGCCCTATATTGAAGATGACGCCATTTTTCACGCCTTGGCAAAATTTAGCCGTGACCGGGAAGGAGATCTAAGTAAAAAAGATTTAAATAAAATCCAAACACCTTGTTTATTGGTTTGGGGAAAAGAAGATCAAATTGTTCCTTTACAAGTGGGGAAACAACTTAATATTGACTTGCCGAATTCTAATTTAATTGTTTTAGATAAAACAGGACATTTAACGCCAGAAGAAAGACCAGAAGAAACTTGTCGACTAATTCAAAAGTTTATTGATGGTTAATTTTTAAGTGGGAGTGCATCCTATGTTAAAATAAAAAAGATTTTTGTTTGCTCCATTATACATTAATCAACTTTTTAACAATCTTTTTTTTATAAATGTAAATCTAGAGGGGGGAATCGGAATAATGTTTGATTTTGATGAACAGATCAATCGTTTAAACACTGATTCAGTAAAGTGGAATGGTATAAAAATGATTTACGGAACCGAAGATATTTTACCAATGTGGGTGGCAGATATGGATTTTGCCTCTCCTTACCAAATCAAAGAAGCATTGATGAAACGTGTAGAACATGGTATTTTTGGTTACGGCGTTCCTTCTTCTGAGATAAATACAGTTGTCAAACATTGGGTCAAACGACGTTATAAATGGGACATTAAAGAAGAGTGGCTTATCCCAAGTTCAGGCGTTGTAACATCGATCGCTTTTGCCATTCAAGCTTTGACAGAAAAGGGAGACAAGGTACTCATTCAAACACCAGTCTATTATCCGTTTTACTCAATGATTGAAAATAATGGACGTAAAATAGTTAAAAATCCACTTGTTTTGAAGAATGATAAATATGAAATTGATTTTAATGATTTTGAAGATAAACTAAAAAGCGGCGTTAAACTGTTCATTTTATGCAGCCCTCATAATCCAGTTGGACGCGTTTGGACGAGGAAAGAGCTTGAAAAAATGGGGGAACTTTGTGAACGGTATGGTGTTTATATAGTGTCCGATGAAATTCATGCTGATATCATCTACGAACCAAATGTACATACACCAATGGCAAGCTTAAATCGTTACTGGGAAAACAACTCGATAACATGTATTGCTCCAAGTAAAACGTTTAATATCCCTGGCTTACAAGCATCCGTTATGATTATACCTAGTTCTGAAATACGGGAGAAAGTGAGAACAGTCCAAGGAACAATTGGGTTCCACGGTTTGAATATTTTTGGAAATGTAGCAATGGAAGCAGCTTATAAATACGGTGAAGAATGGCTCGAAGCATTACTACCGTATCTGCAAAAAAATCGAGATGCATTAATTCAATTTATTCGTGAAGAAATACCAGAGTTGAATGTTGTTGCACCAGAAGGCACGTATTTAGTTTGGATTGACTGCCGGAAGTTAGGTTTAAGCGATGATGAAATAAAAGAACGATTGATCCATCGCGGTAAGTTAGGACTAGAGCCAGGCGTAAAATACGGTACAGAAGGTGCTGGATTCGTTCGAATGAATATAGGCTGTACCTACAAAACCCTTCAAGATGGATTAAAACGGTTAAAACGGGCATTTACATAATAGTTGGATCTATAAAAGGATGAAAGACAGAACATCTGTCCTTTGTGTAGTATTATATCTTTCCATAGTTTTGGATCCGCTGTACGATTTATTCCATGGTTTAACCCAAAATCTTTTTCATTTGGTCATTGAATTTCATTTTTAACATGTTTTGTCCTCGAGAGCTCTTCTCGTGGACAGTTCTCTTTTTTCTTGCCTAAATGTCTTCGAGGGCTACTCTCATGGACATTTCCTCTTCATTTTGTGCGCGTTTTGTCCTTGAGAAACGTAGTCATGGATATTTTTCTTCTTTTCCATTGATTGTCCGCTAATTCCCGCTTCTTTTTAAACCAATTTATTCATAAAGTAATCCCCATTTCAAAGAAAACTTTAATCAAGCTGTAAAGCATTATGAATTCTTAAAATCCACTCTCTTTCCAGAATGCTGTATAAGCTAGAATCACGCCATCCACCACTTCTCAACCGCATATGCTCTCGCAATATGCCTTCTTTATACATACCGATTTTCTCTAAAACCTTTGAAGAAGCAATATTATTTGGATCACAAGTTGCAAATACACGGTGCAATCTTAAATTTGCAAATCCAAAATCCAATATTAATGAGGCTGCTTCCGTTGCATATCCCTGCCCCCAATACTCGGGATGAATAATATAACCTATCTCACCTTCTAAATTAAAGTGATCACGAATGTTTATTTCAACAGCACCGATTAACCTCTCTTCTTCTAATTGAATAATGGCAAAAACAAATCTTGTACGAGGATCGTGTGTTGCATCTTTTAGAACTTCTTGCACATAAGCTTTCGTATCCTCTTTTGTATTAGGTCCCCAAGGTTGATACTTCGTAACAATCGGTTTTGATGCGTAATCATGAATAGCACTCCAGTCTGATTCAACCAGTTCTCGTAAACCAATTCGTGTCCCTACTAAAATATACGTCATACCAAATCCCCTTTACTTATCATTATGTAAAAAAAGAACGCTACCTTATTTTAAATCGGTGCGCTCATCTTTGTCATAATTTATTTTGTCATGTATTTTTAACTTTTTCTCTAGCTCTTTTGCCTTGTTCTCTTCTCTTCTTGAAAGTTTAACAAAAAATCGATAAGTTAAGATACAAATAATCATAAACAATAAAAAAGATATGAAGGCAGGGATATACTCTGACTTATCTTCCGGAAAATATAAATAGAGCATTCCTACAATCAAAGAAGTCATTATGAACGCCCCTTTACCGACAGAAATAATTAAAAATTCTATATATTTATATCTCATTATATCAATTTAGCTATAATTGTGCACGAAATTATATTATTCATTTACAAAGGGTTTTTATAAAAAAACTTCGACATCTACTCATATTTTTTTACTAAAAAACCCAAAGGCTACAATACCTTTGGGTCGAAAAGTTATTCACTTACAGTAATTTTTTCTATAACAATATCTTCAACCGGCTTATCTGCCATTCCGGTTTGTACTTCAGCAATTTTATCAACAACATCCATACCTTCAATTACATGACCAAATACCGTATGTCGATAGTCTAACCAAGGTGTTCCACCGTTTGCTTTGTAATGTTCGATGACTTCATCAGGGAAATTCGCCTGTTTCATTTGCTCTTCTAACCCTGGATCAAAATCTTTCTTTTGTACAATAAAAAATTGGCTACCGTTTGTGTTCGGACCCGCATTTGCCATACTTAAAGCTCCACGGAAGTTGAATAAACGTGGGGTAAATTCATCTTCAAACGAACCTCCATAAATACTTTCACCACCCATTCCAGTACCAGTAGGATCGCCACCTTGAATCATGAAATCTTTAATAACTCGGTGGAAAATAACACCTTCATAATACCCATTTTTTGCATGGGTTACGAAATTTTCAACGGTTTTCGGTGCGAACTCCGGAAACAGTTTAAGCTTGATCGTTCCATAATTTGTTACCATCTCAGCAACAATTTCACCTTTCAGCACTTCATTAGTAAATTGCGGGTATAATTGCTCACTCATCTTTTCCACTCCTATGTATAATTTGCAATCCAAATATGTATGTAAATCTTTTGTCATTAGATTGCTTTCTTTAATTTACTTTCCTTATGTATGTTAACTTAAACAAGTTTGATAAACAACTTTTTCGTTTGCAAAATCATGTATCTTTAAAAAAAGATACCCTTAAAAAGGAGGATACCCTATAACAAAGTATTATTCTATCTAATGAATTAGAAGTTTCGGGACAAATTCTTCATGTTTAGCACCATAAAATTCAATGACATTGGGTGAAAAACTTGCAGAGCTAGTGAACACCATTGTCTAACACTTTAAGCTTTTATTTTGGAAAAACATGGATAAAAGGAGATAATGAAGATAGTGATATGTAAAAAGGAGGAAAATAACATGGAAGAGCTTGCCCTTGGTACAATCGTAAAAGCACATAAAAAAACAGGAACATATATTGGTGAAGTAACTGGTATTAAAGAGAAACATTATTTAGTAAAAATATTAGCTGTCGTCAAACACCCGATGCAAGGCGACCTCCACCATCCGAAAGAAGCTGATGTTCCTTTTTTCCATGAACGAAAAGCTTTAGCCTATCGAGAACAAACAAATGTGCTAAAAAATATGGTGAAACCGTATGAAGGAGAAATTCCAGATTATACAACATCGTTAAAAGAAGCCTTCGAAAAATTAAAAAATGAACTTGAGCAGGACGATTCGGCATTTGCTCAAAAAAGTTTACGTTGTCTAGAAGAGCTCGATAAAGAATACGATCGCTATTATTATAGCAAGCAATAATAAGAAAAATGAAGGGAATGGCTAAAAACGTTCCCTTCTTCCTTTTTATCCGTCATTTTTCATGATATACGCAAATATTTCGTGTTCCGAAACGGTTTATTTATTCTGACAAAGGAGTTATAATATTTAGTGATGCGAAATATTTTTTAGAAGGTGATACTATCAGTTCCGATAAACGAAACTTGATAATCATGTGGATTGCAAACTTTTTAGTTTCTTCCAGTTTAACCATGATTATGCCGTTTTTATCTCTCTACATAGATTCAATGGGAGAGTATAGCACGGAATATGTAACACAATGGGCAGGTTTGATTTTTGGTATTACATTTTTAACTGCCTTTATCTTTTCTCCAATTTGGGGACGGATTGGAGATCGATATGGATTTAAACCAGTTTTACTACTCACAGGGTTTGGGATTTCTGCCAGCCTTTTTTTAATGGGATTAATGAACTCAGTATATGAATTATTTTTCTTACGTTTCTTTATGGGAATTGTAACAGGATTTATCCCTCTATCTCTTGCCATGATTTCCAAGCAAACACCAAAAAATCAAGTAGGTGAAGTACTTGGAATCTTACAAACCGGAGGTGTGACAGGTACACTATTCGGTCCATTAATTGGTGGTTTATTAGCTGATTTAGTTGGATTTAAATTTACGTTCATATATACATCTTTTGCAATATTTATAGCCGCTCTATTTGTTATTTTTGGCGTTAAGGAAAAGAAAGTAGCTAAGGAACAGAAAGAAAAACAACATCAATATTCTAGCAAAGAAGTATTTGGTTTAATTATACACAATAAAGTGTTACTCTCTGTTATGATAATTTCCTTACTAACTCAAGTGGCCGTTATGTCCATCCAGCCCCTCCTTGCCGTATACGTCAATTTATTAGCTGATACAAATAATGCTGCTTTATTTGCTGGTATTACGTTTTCCGCAACTGGCTTCGGTAATTTAATTGCCACAAGAAAATGGGGGAGACTTGGTGACCGAATCGGTTATGAAAAAGTCATGTTGATGCTTCTCATTGGTGGAGCCATTGTCTTTATTCCGCAAGCATTAGTAACTTCCTTATGGCAACTGATATTATTACGATTCTTATTCGGGATGGCCATCGGTGGAATTATTCCATGCATGACAGCTTTTATCAGACAAGTAGCACCAGTGGAGATCCAGGGTGAAGTAAACGGATATAATGTGAGCTTCCGATTTTTAGGAAATGTCCTAGGACCAACATTAGGTGGTTTTATTTCAGGTTTTATTGGTATTTCTTCTGTGTTTTATGTCACAAGTGCAATTTTATTTATCGCTTTCTTATTACTTACCTGGTCCGTTAAACACGAACATAATAAGAAAGAGCATAAAGGTTTTAGTACTTCCCATTAAAATGATAAATATAAAACTTAAAAACACGAAAAAAGAGTACGAAACAAAGTTTATCTCGTACTCTTTTTTACATCTTCAAGATAACCAATTTACATAGGATAAAAGGAAAAATAAATAATCAGTAGAATAATATATTTATATAAAAAGTCCATTCGAGGAGTTGAAAATATGGTTCCTAATACATTAATAGAAGCACTAGGAATTGAAATCATTACTTTAGAAGAAGGATACGTTAAAGCTACAATGCCTGTTGATGAAAGAACAAGACAACCTTTCGGATATTTACATGGAGGAGCATCTGTTGCATTAGCTGAAACCGTTGCAAGTTTCGGAGCCTTTCAACTTATTGACCAAGAAACTGAAAATACCTTTGGCCTTGAGATAAATGCCAATCACGTCCGCTCCAAACGAGACGGAATTGTCACTGCTGAAGGTCAAGTACTGCACCGAGGTCGAACAACACAAATTTGGGAAATAAAAATTAAAGATGAGAATGGGAAATTAATTTGTGTTTCAAGATGTACAATGGCTATTGTCCCAAAACGTGAATAAGTTTTTTCTTCGATTGATAAGAAAATATCAAAAGATAAAATGGCTTTAGTTCTTTGAACAGGGAACTAAAGCCTTGATTAAACTACTGCCTATTTGACAGGGAAATTTTGCTTAGACGAGGTGCTTACATACTTTATCTACAAGTGTATTCAATAAAAAAAGGACAGAGGACTATTTATAAACCTTTACTTTACCAAAAGTAAGGGGGGCGTCCATAATACGGCCCATAAAAAGGCGGGTATATCGGATATGGTGGATAGAATGGTCTCGGACCGAAAATAGCACTGCCTAAGAAACCTCCCAGTAAGCCTCCAATAAAAGGTCCGGGTCCAAAAAATAGTCTTCTGTCACCATATGGAACACTTCTCCGATCAATCATTTAGGCTACCTCCTTCGCACTGTACTAAGCAAAGAATTGGACACATTTATAAATCTGTAACTTTTATTTATGTGTACATATCCTTGCTTTATATTACTTTGTATGCGAAGGAAACCCTTTTGGCATGGGCATTTGTTGGAGTCTTCTATTTATTTGCTTATCCACAACAGCAATGATGTAGCTGTTATAGAAACAGCGTTACAATCCCAACCTATGAATCACCATGTATGTTGTTTTAGAAAAAAGATATTTCTAGTCTTAATAGTCCTTAGAAGAAATCTATATTTTATTCTCCTAAAAATTTTGGTGTTCGTTTTTCTGCAAAGGCATTCAACGCTTCAATCCGATCTTTCGTTGGAATAGTAACCTCATATGCTTTTCCTTCTATTTCAAGACCAGTTTGTAAATCAACTTGCATCCCTTGATTAATTGCATATTTTGCCTGTTGTAATGCAATTGGTCCATTCTTTACAATTTGTTTTGCCAAACGAATAGCTTCATCTAGCAACTTGTCACTTGCAACTACTTTTAATAATAAGCCTAAATCATACGCTTCCTGTGCATTAATTCTTCTACCTGTAAAAATTAATTCTTTTGCCCTCATCTCACCTATCAAACGTGGAAGTCGCTGTGTTCCACCGGCTCCAGGAATAATGGCCATGCTTGTCTCAGGTAGCCCCATCACTGCTTCTTCCTTTGCGATCCTAAAGTCACAAGCTAACATTAATTCCATGCCCCCACCTAGTGCATAACCATTCACGGCAGCAATCGTCGGTTGTGGTAAATCCGCAATTTTTTGAAATACAGAGCGTATGGTATGTACAACTCGTCTTACTTGATCATCTGGCATATCCTTCCGTTCCTTTAAGTCTGCACCTGCACTAAAAGCCCGTTCTCCAGCTCCTATAAAAATTACAGCTCGAATATTTTTATCAAAACGTATATCATCTAATACTTCTCCTAACTTTAATAATAAGTCATAACTAAAGGCATTTAAGGAGTCCGGGCGATTCAATGTAATGATTGCTATATTCTCTCTTTTTTCAAATTGAATCAGGTTCATATTCATCTCTCCCCATTTTTTAGTATATTATAACTATTCAACTTTTTCGGGAAGAATCCTTTTTGAAAATAGCATCTCATCGACACAAGACTAAGCAAAGACAAGGGAGAAAATAATTTCAAGATGATACCAAACCTGTAAAACCTGTATGACCCACGTTTAGAACACTATTAAGATAAATAAAAAAAGAGTTTTCAAAACAAGAATATAACGTTGAAAACCCTTTTTCAGTTAATTCTATTTATTCATCAACTTGTACAGTTTCTTCGACTACAATACTTTTCTTTTTATATTCAGGATTTAATTCATAGTACTCCTTTAACTCATCTTCAACCATTGTATCTGCCACAGGTGCTTGGTTTCGATATGCTGCTCGGCAAATAACATGGGCTGCCACAGGTGCTGTTAAAAACACGAAAAAGATACCGAGGATTAAACGAATACTAAAATAACCGTCAGAAATCAAGAAATACAATAAAGTTCCGATTAACACACACAAGACGCCTAAAGTAGAACTTTTTGATGCTGCATGGGATCTCGTATATACATCAGGTAACCGTACAAGGCCAATTGCTGCAAGCAAACTTATTGTCGTTCCGACTAAAATAAAGAATGCTGTAATAATCTCAGCGATTCCGTTCAATTACAACACTCCTTTCAATAAAACGAGCAAAGGCAATCGTTCCAATAAACGAAAGGATACCGATTAACAACATTAAGTCAAAAAATGCACGCGTGTGAAACAAAATAGAAAAAATACCGATACCGGCAATTATATTTATCCCAATTGAATCCAACGCTTGAATGCGATCAGAACTCGTCGGCCCTTTTATGACTCGATATAAATTAAGTAATATGGTTAACGCTAATATACATAACGATATAAAAAGAATTGATTTAAACATTATCTTCTCGTCACATCCTTTATCGCCTTTTCAAACAAAGCCTTTGATTTCATAACTGATTCTTTTGATTCTGGCATATGTAGAGCATGTACATATAAGATTTTATGATCTGGAGTGACATCCATAACAACCGACCCAGGGGTTAAACAGATCAATAAGGATAATAACGTAATTTCTAAATCACTTCGAAGATCTGTTTCAACCTTAAATATAGCCGGCCGAACATTCACTTTGGGGCGAATAACATGTTTTAAAACAAATATAGCAGACGTAATTAGCTCCCAAATAAATATTAAAAATAACTTAAAGATCGCTATAAAGGTAAACATATAAAAAGACTGTTTAAAAAACCGCCGCATACATAATAAAATAAATAAACCAACGAAATAACCGCTTAAGAAATTTAAAAATGTCATATCATCTTGTAAAAACATCCATAAATAGGCGATAAAAATATTTACTAAAACTTGATAGGCCACCTTATCACCCCCTACTTCAATACCGCTTCAATATATAGACTAGGGTTTAACAACTGTTCTGTTGCTTGAGCAATATAAGCTTGGATCCCTTCTGCACCTATCCCTAGAGCTAAACTTACGACCAATAGTAATGCAATTGGAAAGAGCAATCCTCTTATCGAACCCTTTTCTTCATCTTCTGATAAAATCGTCTCACCCCAAAACGCATTCATAAACAATTTAATCATGGAAAGTAAAATAAATATACTTGCCAGTAACCCTATACCACCTAACCAGTAATATCCAGTCTCAAATGTACCTTGGGTGATAAAAACTTTTCCAAGAAAACCACTTAACGGGGGAATGCCGACCATCGATAGTGTTCCGATGAAAAATATCCAACCAAGTTGAGGGTGCCTACGGATTAAACCGCTCATTTCCCTTAAATCACTTGTGCCAGTAATTAGAATAATCGTTCCTCCAATTAGAAAGACGAGTGCTTTAATAATCATGTCATGAATTAAGTAATAGATGGAACCGGTAATACCAGCCTCTGTCATTGTAACAAGTCCTGCAACAATAAATCCTACACTTATAACCACGTTATACGTTAATATTTTTCGAACATCCATGTATCCAGTTGCACCAGCAGCACCAAGAAGCATCGTTACGGCTGCAAGAATCCCTATCATAAGATGTGTAATTTGCGGTTCGTGATAAAAAACAAGGGTAAACATACGGAAGATTGAATAGATTCCAACCTTCGTCAGAAGCGCTGCAAATATAGCCGCAATGGCCGTAGGTGGTACACTATATGAACCCGGAAGCCAGAAGAATAACAATAGACCTGCCTTAAGACTAAAAACAATTAAAAATAAAAGCGCAATGGTTGTAATTAATCCATCTTGACCTGCTTCGGCAATCCTAAATGATAGATGAGCTAGATTTAATGTACCCGTAATGGAATAAAGGTAGGCGACACCAATTAAGAAAAACGCCGATGAAACAATATTAATAAAAACATATTTTAATGATTCTCTTAGCTGTTTCTTCCCACCGCCTAGTGTAATTAATACATAGGATGCTAATAAAAACACTTCAAAAAATACATATAGATTAAATAAATCACCTGTTAAAAAGGAACCGTTCACACCGACGATCAAAAATAGAAATAAAGGATAAAAATATAATTTTTCATTTTTCTCACCGATTGACCGGAAGGCAAATATTAAACAACATGACGAAACAATACACGTTGTAAGCACAAGTAAAACACTAAACATATCACCAACAAAACTAATCCCAAATGGTGCTTCCCAACCGCCAAGTTGTAATGTTTGTATACCCTTTTCACGGACTTGATTCATCATTACGAAAGCGATAAATCCACTTAAGAAAAGTGCAAATAAACTTAACGCCCGTTGTAAAACAATGTTTTTATGAAATATGATCAGTACCATTCCAACGATAAGTGGAATGATGACTGGCATAATTAATAAATTATTCATGTTCATTTCCCCTTAACTTTTCCATATCATCAGTTCCATTAGCTTTAAAGGAACGGTAACTTAAAACTAATACAAAGGCTGTTACAGCAAAGTTAATAACAATTGCTGTCAAAATTAAGGCTTGTGGCAGAGCGTCTGTAAAACCGATTTTCCCTTCTCCTAATAGTGGGGCATTACCTTTTTTTAAACCTCCAGAAGTAATGATCAGTAAATTGACAGCATGGCTAATAAGTGAAGACCCAAAAACGATACGTAATAGTTGTCTTGATAAGAGCAAATAGGTTCCTATGGTCACTAAAATACCAATGACAATTGCAATTACTATTTCCATATTACCTGTCCTCACTTATGCTTAAAATAATATTTACTGCTGTACCAATAACAGCCAAGGCGACTCCAGTATCGAAAATTAAGGCAGACGTTAACTCGGTTTTACCGAAAACAGGTAATTCCTTATAGCTGAAAGCTTGTGTTAAAAATTCCTCGCCAAATAAAACCCCACCTAAACCAGTACAAACAGCGATCAAAACACCTAGAGCAGCCAGCTTTTTAAAATCGATTCGAATATTTTCTCGTACTTTTTCAATATCAAATGCTAGATATAGGAGGACGACGGCCGCTGCCGTACTTAATCCCCCAATAAAACCGCCACCTGGATTATGGTGCCCATTCATAAATAAATAGATGGAAAAAGTAAAAATGATTACAACAGCCACTTTCGTTACACTTTGTAAAATGACATCATTCGGTTTCATTGGATTGTTCCCTCCTTTTCGAACTTTGTCGAATTAAAATGTAAACTCCTAAACCGGCAATCGTTAATACAGATATTTCTAACATCGTATCAAAACCACGAAAATCAACTAATATGGCATTAACAATATTTTTAGCTCCCGCTAATTCATAAGCATTTTCAAAGAAATAGGTAATTGGTTCAAAAACTTTATGACCAAAAGCAGCCAATGCCAGAATGGTAACTGTAGCCCCCATCGCTAAGGAGATAATGAGATTGGATAATTTAAGCGAGATTTTTCCAATATTTTTTCTTAATTTCGGCAAGTGATAAAAACAAAGTAAGAATAAAACAGTGGTAACTGTTTCAACTACAAATTGCGTCAGTCCTAGATCAGGCGCCTGGAATAATACAAAGAACAAAGAAATGAAATAACCGACTGCACCTAATGCAACAATGGCTGTAATACGATGACTAGTAAATAACACAACCAAAGCAGCAGCAACAACACCAATGACAACAGCCATATCAAAAATTCCAATCGGTGCATGATTAGAAAAATTAAATTGAAATCCATAAAGAAACAAAAAGGAAATCATTAGTACAAGCACGAAAAACACAAAAATATACTTTAAATAATGTCGGAATGAACCTGTCATATAGGTATTGGTTATATTTTTTGAAAATTGTTCTGTACCAGCTAATCCGCGATTATAAAAGTGGTTCAACGTTAACCATTGTGGATAATGATTAAACAGTTTTATCCAACCTTTTACGATCTTATAGAGTAAAATTCCAAACACAACAACACCAATAGTCATCCATAATTCTGGATTTAAGCCATGCCAAGCTGTAATATATAAATCATCTCGATGAATCGGTATCATTGGTAACACCGGGATTAATGCCGGGATCAGAATATACTCACCAAGAACATTTGGTAAAAAGAAAACGAGCACAACAATTGTTCCTAATATTAGCGGCGATACCAGCATACCGATAGGTGCTTCATGTACTTTTTTAGTTAACTTTTCAGGGCGGAATTTGCCTGTAAATGTTTTAAATATTAAAATCATACAATAAACGAATGTAAATACACTTGCAATCCATGCAATAATTGGAAATAACATACCTAATTTTTCCAAACCAAAAATCCCAGCAGATGCCACATCATTAACACTGGCAAAAAACATCTCTTTACTTAAAAATCCGTTAAATGGTGGAAGCCCGGCCATCGAGAACCCGCCAACTACCGCAATGGTAAAAGTGACTGGCATTACATGCATTAACCCACCAAGCCTTCTAATATCACGGGTTCCAGTTTCATGGTCGACGATTCCAACAACCATGAATAAGCTACCTTTAAATGTTGAATGATTAAATAAATGAAAAAGAGCGGCAAAAGTGGCAACTGTGTATAGTGCTCCGCTTTCACCTGGTCCAAAATAAACAGCTAATGATCCGATTCCTAATAGACTCATAATGAGTCCAAGTTGACTGATTGTTGAAAAGGCAAGCAGAGCCTTTAAATCCGTTTGTCTTACGGCAGTAAATGACCCATACAATAACGTAATAATACCAATACCAGCTACAAGCCAGAACCAAATAGAACTGCCACCAAAAATAGGTGTAAGTCTTGCGACTAGATAAATCCCAGCTTTAACCATTGTCGCTGAATGAAGGTAAGCACTAACTGGAGTTGGTGCTTCCATGGCATCCGGCAACCATATACTAAATGGAAATTGAGCCGATTTTGTAAAGGCACCAATTAATATAAGGATTAATGCAGGAATAAATAAATCATGGTTCGTAATTAAAGCAGCATTGCCAATCATTTCACGAATACTATACGTATCCGCCATTAAAATGAGCATTATAAAACCTGCTAACATCGCTAGTCCACCGAAAACAGTGATGAGTAACGATTTTAGGGCACCATACCTAGAACTTTTCCGTTCATACCAATAGCCGATTAATAAGAAAGAAGAAATACTTGTTAATTCCCAAAATCCATAAAGAATAAATATATGGTCAGAGAAGACTAGACCTAACATTGCCCCCATAAACATTAATAAATATATATAAAATTTATGTAGCTCTTCCCTTAGCTTAGATAAATAGTAAATGGAATAAAGGATTACAAGGGTTCCAACACCAGAAATGAGTAATCCGAACAGAAGACCGAGGCCGTCAATATATGTGGAGATGTTAATATTTAACGACGGAATCCAAGGAAGATTGTATTCAATTGTTTCACCTTTTGCGACAATAGGTATATATTGTAACAAAAAGAGAAAGATGGTTAATGGTACAAATAAAACGAACCAGCCTGTATGAATCCGTTTATTGATATATTTAAATAAAAACGGGACTATAAATACAAACAGAAATGGTAAAAATAGTATTATGTAAAACGAATGCAAAATCAGCCCTCCTAAATAATTTTTTCCAAAAGATTCGTTTCTTACTTAAACGTATATTTATAATGGAATTGACTCTTTACGTGACATACGATATAGTCTTACTTAGTTTAGTAGAGACTCTTACTATTATGCCTGAGGTGAATTATTTTTATGATTAACATATATAACGAAAGTATCCTCGTCTGTGTTTATTATGGACCAAATGGTGAAAGACTTATCAAACGTGGTTGCAATATTGCAAAAATGCTAAAGGCTCCTTTATATATTTTAACCGTCGATGAAAAACCATTCGATGAACTAGATGCTGAAAAAGTGTTTTACATTGAGCAATGGAAAAAAATTGCCGATGAACATAAAGATGCCCATTTTATTATGAAAGATAACGAAAAGCGCCCTGTCTCTAAAGTCATCGCAGAAGTGGCTCGCAAAAAAAATGTGACTCAAATCATTCTTGGACAAACTGCACAAAGTCGCTGGCAACAAATCACAAAAGGTTCTATAATCAATGATTTGTTACATGATATCCCTTTTGTCGATTTACACATCATCTCTGTTTCTCGATATATTCGCAATGATGAAGGTATATATGAAAAAGGAGTACGTGCATACCTTATTAAGGAAGGTAATCATTATAAATTAAGTTTTAATCACACGAAAGATTCTGTATATGAAGGAATCTTCTTCAAAGAAATTGGAACGGATTTTGACAATGGACTTTTCCGATTTATGAAAGGAGCAGAAACCCTTCAAGTCCAAGTATGTGATGGTCTGGTTACTGATTTTACAAATATTGACGCGAGTACTGCAATGAGTTTAAATGATTTAGACAATGAATAAA
>SMEK01000254.1_pt1 | contig 22376 bp, 17 predicted proteins | sample 2456371 | NCBI WGS metagenome assembly SMEK01 (sample SAMN10132590, study PRJNA489261) | soil metagenome | isolation source: day1 antibiotic-loamy sand soil ammended with composted manure from dairy... | place: USA | collected 2015-04-01
GTGGAAGGCGCGGTGGTCGGCTGCGGCACCGCCTTGACCGCGCGTGACCTGGAGGCCGCGCAACAAGCCGGCGCCCGCTTCGCCGTATCACCCGGCACCTCGCCGCGCCTGCTCGACGCGGCCGACGACAGCGAACTGCCACTACTGCCTGGCACGGCCACGGCCAGCGAAGTGATGACCCTGCTCGAACGCGGCTACCACCACCTGAAATTCTTCCCGGCCGTCCCAGCCGGCGGCCACAAACTGCTCGGCGCCTGGGCCAGCCCGCTGCCACAAGCCCGCTTCTGCCCCACCGGCGGCATCAATCTGGTCAACGCCGTCGACTTCCTCGCCCTGCCCAACGTGTTGTGCGTCGGTGGCTCCTGGCTGACCCCGGCCGACAAACTGGCGGCCGGCGACTGGGCCGGCATCGAGCTGCTGGCACGCGAAGCGGCAGCGCTGTCCCGGCACGCCTGAGCGGCATTACCGTTCAACGCACCCGGTATCCAACGATCCCGGGTCGCGGCAGGCGAAGCGCCATGCTTGCAACAAGACGGGAATTGCAGCCGACCCCACCGTCAGGCCTGAGCGTAGCGCTGCAGGCGCGGAGTCGAAGCCACGCGGCCCTTCGACTCCGCTTCGCTACGCTCGGGAGATCGGTTGGGGGAGGACCCTTTGGGACACAAGGCGTGCCATGTCCGCCGACTCTTCGCGCGCAGTCGCGGGCGGCGGACGTGTGCGCTATGACGTCGCTGTGTCGGCGCCTTGCCCCGCTTCCAACCGCGCCATTACTGCGTCGGTGACGCGGGCGCAGCGCACGCCCATGAACGGAAAGGCTTCGCTCAGGGTGGTGGCCAACTGACCTTGCAGCGACGCGCGCAGCAGGCGGCGGGCGCGGTGCAGGCGGGTCTTCACCGTTTCGGGTTTGATCGCCAGCAGCGTGGCGGTTTCCTCGATCGAGCATTCCTCGACCTCGCGCATCATGTAGACGGTGCGGAAGGATTCGGGCAGTTCATCGATGGCGTGTTCGAGCAGGTGGCGGATCTGCGAACGCGCGGCGGATACGGCAGGATCCTCGCTGCCGAATTTCGAGGGGAACTGGATGATCTGGTGCGTATCGTCCGATGCGGCGTCGACCTGTTCCAGGCCGACCATGGTGTGGCGCTTGCGCAACCGGCCGCGCGCTTCGTTCAGCACGATACTGGTCAGCCAGGTCAGCAGGGTCGAGTCACCGCGGAACGAGTCCAGTTTGTTGTAGGCACGCATATACGATTCCTGCAGCACGTCTTCCGCTTCCGAGTCTTCGCCGAGCACCGCGCGCGCCACGCGGAACAACCGCTGGTTGCAGCGTTGCATGATGGGGCGGAACGCTTCGCGCTGGCCGCCACGGACGAGTTCCACCAGCGCGTGGTCATCCAGCGCGGCGTAATCGAGGGGTGTGACATGGACTTGGGCCGACATGGTTTTCTCCTTGTACACCCGATCCGACGCAAAGCGGCGGCGCGAGGTTCCCGAATCAGTGCGCGAGGGTGGCCAGGATCTCTTCGCGCCGGGGCGATTGGGCGAAGTCGCCCAGCAGGCGGCGGGTCTGCATTGATACGCCGTGCAGGCGCACGCCGCGCGTGGACAGGCAGGCGTGACTGGCCTCGATGACCACCGCCACGCCGCGCGGTTGCAGCACGCGCGCCAGCGTGTCGGCGATTTCCACGGTCAGCCGCTCCTGGATCTGCAGGCGCCGGCCGAACGCCTCGACCAGTCGCGCCAGCTTGGAGATGCCCACCACGCGCTGCTTCGGCAGGTAGGCGATATGCACCACGCCACTGATCGGCGCCATGTGGTGTTCGCAGGTCGATTGCAGCGGGATGTCGCGCAGGATCACCACGTCGTCGTAGCCGCCGACCTCGCCGAACGTACGATTGAGCAGGCCGGCGGGGTCTTGGCGGTAACCGGCGAACCACTCCTCGTAGCCGCGTACCACCCGCGCCGGCGTGGCCAGCAGGCCCTCGCGCGCAGGGTCGTCGCCGGCCCAGCGGATCAGTGTGCGCACCGCCGCTTCTGCCTCGGCACGGGTGGGACGCGGAGTTTCGCCGATCGGTTGCGAGGCGGCGGTCGGGGCAAGGGCCGGGTCGTTTTCGAGCATGGGGGCGGCTTCGTTGGGGATACAGCCATCCGATGCAACGGCCTTCGTCGAGGTTCCCGCCGGCCCGCCGGAACCTGTACGCCGCTGCTGCATCAGATGGGCACCGGCGACCTTCGTTCGCCCCCGTCCAATCAAGGAGACATCACTCATGAGCAAGCCACTGTTCGCCCTCGCCCTCGTGCTCGGCCTGGGTTCGCTGGCCGGCGTGCACGCCGCCGATGCGCCTGCCATCAATGACGCGCAGATCGCGCACATTGCCTATACCGCCGGCGCGATCGACGTCACCGCCGCCAAGCAGGCGCTGCAGAAAAGCCATAACGCGGAGGTACGTGCCTTCGCCGAGGAAATGGCACGTGATCACGCCGCGGTGAACGACCAGGCATTGGCGCTGGCGAAAAAGCTCGGCGTGACGCCGCAGGACAACCCGACCAGCCAGTCGCTGGCCAGCAACGCCGCGGCGGAACAGACCAAGCTCGCCGCGCTGGATGGCGCCGCCTATGACAAGGCCTACGCCGACAACGAAGTGGCGTTCCACAAGGCCGTGCTGGCCGCGCTCGACGGCACGCTGATTCCGGCGACGCAGAACGGGGAGTTGAAGGCGCTGCTGGAAACCGGCTCAAAGCTGTTCCACTCGCACGAAATGCACGCCGAACATCTCGCCCAGAGCCTGAAGTAAGGAGCAAGCCATGTTGCGCATGACGATGGTGCTGCTGGGCATGTTGCTGCTGGCCGGCGGATCGGTATCCGCCGTTGCCGCCAGCACCACGCCGCCAGCTGCGACGGTGCAGGCTCAACGCGTGCATGTGATCGTGATCGACAAGATGCAGTTCGGCCCGATGCCAACCGACGTGCGTGCCGGCGACATCCTCGAGTGGACCAACAAGGACATTCTCGAACACAGCGCCACGGCCCGTGAGGGCAGCTTCGACATCGACCTGAAGCCTGGCGCCAGCGCGCGCTCCGTCGCCACTGCGGGCACGTTCGCGGTGTTCTGCAAGTTCCACCCGACCATGACTGCCACGTTGGTGGTCAAGTAACGCCTCAGGCAAACCCGGCGGCAGCGTCTCCCTCCAAATCATCTGCAAGGTAGTCCCCGACATGGCCTTGCAGCGCCGTCGGTCTTGCGGTCGCAGGCCGGGTCAAGAGACCCGCTGCGACCGCTTTTTTGCCTGGATCATTCGCCGCGCGGCACCTTGGTCAGCTCCACGCCGTCAACCACCATCTTCCACTGCCCCTGATCGCGATGCGGCGGCACGGAGACCTGAAAGGTGGTTTTCATCGGACCGATGCCCACGACGAAGTTGTCACCCTCGAACGCCTGCAGCGGTCCGTTCACCGAGGTAGTGGCATTGCCCTGCGCCCGCTTGTACATCACGTTGCCACTGGGCGTGATCATCAAAGCCATCGACCGCGCGCGCCACTGGCCGGCATAAGCGGCCTTGTCCGGTGGCAACGGCTTGGCGCAACCGGCCAGCAGCAACCCGCACACGACGAAAATCCATAGCCACTTGCGCATGTTGTTTCCCTTGCGAATCGAGTATCCCGATGCCACCGCTGCGCCGGCCAACGGGGTCGTGCCGGAATGAAACCTCCAAGCACTCAGCGTGCCGCAGCCCCACCCTTCACCGGCTTCACATAGGTCTCGAACAGCTCGTCGATGCGGCGGTATTCGTCGTACCAGGAATCGGCGTGGACGAAGCCGTGGCGTTCCATCGGGTACAGCGATATCCAGAAGTTTTTCTTGTGCAGTTCGATCAGGCGCTGGTACAGGCGGATGGAATCTTCGGCCAGCACGTTGTTGTCGATCAGGCCGTGCTGGATCAGCAGCGGGTCCTGCAGCTGGTCGGCGTATTCGATCGGCGAGCTGGCCGTATAGGCGTCCGGATCGAGCTGCGGGTCGTTGAGGATGTTGGCGGTGTACTCGTGGTTGTACAGCGTCCAGTCGCTGACCGGTCGCAGCGCGGCGCCGGCGGCGAATTCGCCGGGTGCACGCAGCAATGCCATCTCGGTCATGAAGCCGCCGTAGCTGCCGCCGTAGATGCCCACGCGCTGCGGATCGACGTTGTGGTTTTCCACCAGCCACGCCTTGCCGTCGAGCAGGTCCTCCAGTTCCGGATGGCCCATCTGGCGGTAGATCGCGGTGCGCCAATCGCGGCCGTAACCTTCGGAGGCGCGGTAATCCATGTCCAGCACCACGTAGCCCTGCTGCACCAGCAGGTTGTGGAACAGTTGCTCGCGGAAATAGTTCGACCACGACAGCGTGACATTCTGCAGGTAGCCGGCGCCGTGCACGAAGATCACCGCCGGCTTCGAGCCGGGCTGCTCGTCGGCCGGACCGTAGTATTTCGCGTAGATGTTGCCGGCACCGTGGCTGGACGTCACCTGGACGATCGTCGGCGCGATCCAGTCATGCGCGGTGAAGGCCGGTTTCATGGTGTTGGTCAGCTCGCGCGGCGTACCGCCGGCGGACGGCTGGACGGCCAGCTGCGAGAGCACGTAGGGCGAGGAATGCAGCACGGCCAGCTGCGTGCCATCCGGCGACAGCACAAAGTCGTCCATGCCCTGGTAATTCGTCACGCGCGCCAGTTCGCCGCCGGCGGCGGGCACGCGGTAGACGTCGTAGCTGTACGGCGCCAGCTTGTTCGCGCGCAGGTAGAACCACTGACCGTCCGCGCTGAGCTGCGGGTGGCTGACTTCGAACTGGCCGCTGGTCAGCGCCGTGGCCATGCCGTCGAGCGGCTTCACGTAGAGCTGCGAATAACCGCTCTGCTCGCTCAGATACCACAGCGTGCGGCCATCCTTCAGCCAGCCGAAATCGTTGAAGTTCCAGTTGATCCAGCCCGGATCGGTGAGCCGCTGCTGGCTGGTCAGCGCGTGCCTGGTGAAATCGACGCTGGCGATCCAGCGATCCTTGTTGTCGATGGCGCGCAATTGCACGGCGACGTTGCGGCCGTCGTCGCTCCACACGATGCCGCCGCCGCTGCCGTCGTCGGCCATGGTCACCGGACGCACCTCGGGCGCTTTCAACGCCTTGGCCTGGTCGTCCTTGCCGGCTTTTTGCAGCGCGGCGACGGTTGTCGCGCGCAGGTCCTTCAGCGGGTCGTCCTTGATCCCGGGCAGGCTGTCGGTGGCCAGCGGGTACGACTGGTGGTTGGCCAGGTCGAGCAGCAGCAGCGATTGCGGCGCCGGATCGTGGCGGCCCACGTAGACGCGGGTTTCCTCCTGCTCGGTGTAGCCGGAGTCGGTGACGTAGCGGGTCAGCTCGGGCGCCTTGCCGGCCTCGTAATCCTTCTGCGTGGTGATCAGCAGCAGCCAGCGGCCATCCGGCGACAGCTCGCTGTCGACCGCGGTGATCTTGTCGCCGAGATAGAACGGCGTCGGCGCGCGAGTGGCATCGGCGGCAGCCAGCGCCTTGTCCTGCTCGCGCTGCGCCTGCTGGTCGGCCTTGATCTGGCGCAGCGTGCTGAACAGTTCCAGTTGCCGCGCGCCGAGCGCGTCGGGTTGTTTCGCCTGCGGATCGTCGGCGAACTTCAGCAACGCCGCCGGTGCGGTGACGCCACTGGCCAGGTCGTGGCTGTACCAGTCGATGCCGTCGCGGAACTGCAACGCACGGCCATCGGCGGAGAAGCGAGGCGCGGATTCGTCCTGCGGCGTGCGGGTGAGCTGCTGGCGCCGGCCACTGGCCAGATCCACCACGAACACGTCGCCGTGCGCGATGAACGCGGCATGCCGGTGCGCGCGGTCGAATACTGCCGGACCGTCGGCCTGCGCCATCGCGGCCGGATCGAGTTTCACTGACGCGCCACTGGCCGGATCGACCCGGTACAGGTCGCGCACCTTGCTGCCGTCGCGCTTCAGCTCGTAGTACACGCTGCGACCATCCACGCTCCAGTACGGCGACTCCACCGCCTGCCCGATCCAGTCGGGATTGGCCATCACGGTTTCCAAGTCCAGCGGTGCGTTCGCCGGTGCAGTGGCGGCCAGCGATGGCCAGGCCACCAGGGCGACGAGGGCGGCGGGCAATAGTCGACGCATGGAGAATCCCCCAGACAAAAAGCCAGCATAACCGAGCGGATTGGCGCGGCGCGGCCAACCATGCCGGAAGTCAGGCCCCGGCGCCGACGGCCCGGCTGCAGTTACGACGCCGGCGCGCTACCCTTCCAGGTCTTCCCTGTCGCGGAATCACCCCTCATGCGCCTTGCCTACGTCTTCGCCATCACGCTGTTCGCAGCCGGTGCCGCCTGCGCCGCCCAGTTGCCACCGTCCGAACCGGAGGGCCCGCAACGCGATGTTTCGCTGATCGCCAGCGACAGCCACCACGTGCCGCCGGCCAGTCCGCAGCGCGCCGATGCCAGCGTGATCCACGGTGTCAGCGTGAAGGATCCCTACCGCTGGCTGGAGAACCCCGCCGCCCCCGCCGTGCAGCAATGGATCAAGGCGCAGAACGCGCATACCGAGGCCGCGCTGGCCGCAATGCCGGAGGGCAAGGCGCTCACCGAACGGGTGCAGCAGCTGGCGATCACCTCGACCACGCGCTCCGGCCCGACGCTGGCCGGCGGCACCTTGTTTTACATGCAGCAGACCCCGCCGCAGCCACAACCCGTGCTGATCGCGCAGGCATGGCCGGACGGCGTGGCGAAAACCCTGGTGGACCCGAATGCGGGCGACGGCAGCACCGCGATCGTCGCCTACTGGCCCTCGCCGCGCGGCCGCTACCTCGCCTACGGCAGCGCCGAAGGCGGCAGCGAACTGACCACCATCCACGTGCTCGACGTGACCACCGGCAAGACCCTGCCCAACACCTTGCCGTGGGCCGGCGGCGGTACCACGCCGCAGGGCCTGGCCTGGGACGCGGACGAGAACGGCTTCAGCTACGTGCGCTTCGCGCCACCGGCGGCAGGCGAGGACGTCGAACAGTTCAACGCGACCCTGGTGCACCACGCGCTGGGCCAGCCGGCCGCGGCGGACACGGTGGTGTTCGGCAAGGGTTATTCGAAGACCGCCGAATACGTGCTGGTGAATTCGCCGGCTACCGCGCAAGCCGCGGTGCTTGCCTACGACGGCGATGGCGGCCCGGCCGAGGTGTTCCTGCAACACGGCGACCGCTTCCAGCGCGTGCTCGATCGCCACGCCAACGTGCGCACCGCCGCGTGGGTTTCGGGTCGTCTGTATGCCGCTTCGTTCCAGGACGCGCCGCGCGGCAAGATCGTGGCGATCGGCAAGGATGGCAAACCCGTTCCGGTGCTGGCTCAACGCGACGGCGCGATCCAGCAGATTGCCCCGCTCGGCGACGGTTTCCTGGTGGTGCGCAGCTGGGGTCCGGACTGGTGGATCGAGCAATACGATGCCGGCGCGAAACTGGTGCGCAAGCTGCCGCTGCCGGAACACGGCATCAGCATCGGCGACATCGCCTCCGAGTCCGGCCAGCACAAGGCGCTGGTCAGCTACGGCGGCTGGACCACGCCATCGCGCTGGGCCGAGTACGACGGCCGTACCGGCACGCTGGAAACCGTGTTCGAGGTGAAACCCGCCGCCGACTATTCAAAAGTGGTCGTGCAGCGCATCGACGGCACCTCGAAAGACGGCACCAGGATCCCGGTCACCGTGCTGTCGATGCCCGGCATCACGCCGAACGGCCAGCGTCCGACCATCCTGTACAGCTACGGCGGCTTCGACATCCCGATCAAGCCCGGCTTCATCGGCGCCAACCTGGCCTGGCTGGAACACGGGGGCGTGCTGGCCTACGCCAACATCCGCGGCGGCAACGAGAACGGCCAGCAATGGCATGCGCAAGGGCAGAAGCTGCACAAGCAGAACGTGCTCGACGACTTCCACGCCGCCGCGATGGCGTTGGTCGACACGCGCTGGACCGATCGCGCCCACCTCGGCATCCTGGGCGGCAGCAACGGCGGCCTGCTGATGGGCACGCAGATCGTGCAGCACCCGGCCGATTACCGCGCGGTGGTCGCCCGCGTCGGCATCTACGACATGCTGCGCCACGAGACCGACTTCGCCAACGGCCCGTACAACATCCCCGAATACGGCAGCATCGCCGACCCGGCCCAGTTCAAGGCCACCCTCGCCTATTCGCCACTGCAGAACGTCAAGCCGCGCACCGCCTATCCCGCCGTGTTGATGACCACCGGCGAAAACGATCCGCGCGTGGCGCCGTGGCAATCACGCAAATTCACCGCCGCCCTGCAGAACGCCACCAGCTCGAAGCAACCGATCCTGCTGTTGACCCGCACGAACGCCGGCCACGGCGTCGGCGCCCCGTTCAGCCAGCGGGTCGGCGACACCGCGATCGGGCTGACCTTTTTCGCACACGAGCTTGGCCTGTCGATCCATCCGTAGGCCCACTCGCGGGCGATGCCTTTTTTCCCGACGAAATCCGGGGGCAGGAGCGATGCTTCCTGCCTCCCGACTCGCTGTCCCCTGTCCCCACTACGGTCCATACCATGACCCTGCCCGCACTCGAACAAGAAACCGCCGCCAATCCCGCCCACAGCATCATCTGGCTGCACGGGCTCGGCGCCGATGGCAATGACTTCGCGCCGATCGTGCCGGCGCTGGTCGATCCGGCGTGGCCGGCGCTGCGTTTCGTGTTTCCGCATGCGCCGGTGCGGCCGGTGACGATCAACAACGGGATGTCGATGCGGGCGTGGTACGACATCGCCGCGTTCGATCTCAACATGCGCCAGGACGAAACCGGCATGCGCGCGTCGGTGGCCGAGGTGGAAACGCTGATCGCGCGCGAGCACCAGCGCGGCGTACCGAGTGAGCGGATCGTGCTGGCCGGTTTTTCGCAGGGCGGCGCGATCGCGCTGGCCACCGGTTTGCGACATGCGGAAAAACTGGCCGGCATCGTGGCATTGTCCACCTATCTGCCGATGCAGGCGGCGCTGGCCGGGGAACGCAGCGCGGCGAATGCGGCCACGCCGATTTTCTGGGGCCACGGCACGCTGGATCCGGTGGTGGCTTTGCAGCGCGGCATCGCTTCGCGCGACCAGTTGCAGGCGTTGGATTACACGGTGGACTGGCACACCTATCCGATGGCCCACGCGGTGTGCCCCGAGGAAATCGGCGACCTGCGTCGCTGGCTGGGCGCGCGGCTGGCGTAACGCGCCAGGCGCTTGCGGCATACTTGCCGGCATGCGCGAATCCAGCCCCAGCGACGGCCCGCACGGCCGCATCGAACACAGCCCGCTGCCGGACTTCTGCCGGCTGCCGGCGCTGGTTGCGCTGTTCGTGGTCGGCGCGCTGACGGTGACCGTGATGTGGCTGGCGCGCAACGACCACGGCGCGTGGAACGCCTACAGCGTGAGCATGTTGTTCGCGACCTGGCTGGCGCTGGTGGTCACGGTGGCGTTGTGCAAGTCACGGCCCCTGCTGCAACGCCTGCCCGGGCACCTGCCGTACGTCGGCGTTTGGCTGCTGATCATGCTGATCGTGCTTGGTGCCAGCGTGATCGCAAGCTGGCTCGACACATCACTGCAGATGCACCTGATCGACAGTCGCATGGGCGTGTTCGTGCGCGACAACACGGTGATCACCGCCCTGCTTGGCGCGGCGATGCTGCGCTATTTCTACGTACTCGCGCAGTGGCAGGCGCGCATGGCGGCGGTGTCGCGGGCACAGGTCGACGCGTTGCAGGCACGCATCCGCCCGCACTTCCTGTTCAACAGCATGAATACCGTGGCCGCGCTGATCCGGGTCGATCCGGTCGCGGCCGAGCGTACCGTGGAGGATCTCTGTGAACTGTTCCGCGCCGCGCTTGGCCAGCATGACAGCGGCGACGGCACGCTGGGCGAAGAGCTGGCGCTGATCGAACGTTACCTGGCGATCGAACAGTTGCGGCTCGGCGCGCGATTGCACGTGCAGCGCGAGCTGGACGACCTGCCAGTCGACTATCCACTGCCGCGCCTGCTGCTGCAGCCGCTGGTGGAAAACGCGGTGCGCCACGGCATCCAGCCGTTGCGCGGCGGCGGCATGGTGACCTTGCGCGGACGCCGCGATGGCAACGACATCTTTATCGAGATCATCAATCCGCTGCCGACCACGCCGGCCACCCGCGGCAATGGCCACGGCCTGGACAGCGTACGCCAGCGCGTCGCCTGGCGCTACGGCCCGCGCGCCAGCGTACAGGCCGGACCACGCCACGATCATTTCGAGGTGCTGCTGCGCCTGCCGGGGGCCCCCGCATGATGCGCGTGCTGATCGTCGACGACGAACCGCTGGCACGCACGCGGCTGGCCGCCTTGCTGGGAGAGTGCGACGGCGTGGCGATCGTCGGCCACGTCGACGACGGTGAAGCCGCGCTGGCCGCCATCGGCGACCTGCATCCGGACCTGCTGTTGCTGGACATCGACATGCCCGGCATCGATGGCGTCGCGCTGGCGCAGAGGCTCGCCGGTCGCACGCGTCCGCAAATCATCTTCTGCACCGCCTACGAAGCGCACGCGCTGAAGGCGTTCGATCTCGGTGCGATCGACTACCTGCTCAAGCCGGTGCGACTGGAGCGCCTGCGCGACGCCCTGCAACGTGCCGAGCGCCGCCTCGCCGATGCGCCGCGCGAGCCGGCGGCGTACCTGCACGGCCGCCTGCGCGGCGAACAGGTGCGCATCGCGCTGGACGAGGTGATCTGCCTGCTCGCCGACGAAAAGTATGTCGTCGTGCACCACCGGGAAGGCGAACTGCTGATCGAGGAATCGCTACGCCAACTGGAGGAGGCCCATCCCGACCAGCTGGTTCGCCTGCATCGCAATTGCCTGGTGCCGCCAGCGCGCCTGCTCGGTCTGAAAACCCTCGCTGACGGCCGCGTGCTGGCGCGGGTGGACGGCAGCACGATCAGCCCCGAAGTCAGCCGCCGCAACCTGCCGGCCGTACGCAAACTGCTGCGGCCAGACTGACCTGCACGCTTGCTGGACAACGAACACCCCGCGTGCGCCGGGATTGCGCGGCAGTAGCAAACCTGAAAAATCGGCGGACAGTGTCCGCCCCGCGAGATCGACGACCAGCCACCACGCGTAGCCGGTTGCCGCGTGCGGCGCGAGCGTTACTACACCCCGGCTGCACGTGCGGTGCGCTGCAATGTGCGTTGTTTCGCAAATCGCGGAGAGAACCATGAGCCATGCATTCAAGGTCGGTGATCACGTGCGCTGGAATTCCGAGGCCGGAGAGGTGAGCGGAAAGATCATCAAGGTGCATACGCGCGACACCACCTACAAGGGACACACACGCCACTGCAGCGACGACGATCCGCAGTACGAGATCCAGAGCGACAAGACCGATCACGTCGCCATGCACAAGGGCTCGGCGCTGCACAGGGTCAGCTGAGCGATGAGCGCCGATCCCGCCACGATCTGGACCATCGGCCACTCCACCCGCACGCTGGAGGAGTTTCTCGGCCTGCTCGATGAATATCGCATCGAGGCGATCGCGGACGTTCGCCGCTTTCCCGGCTCGCGCCGCTATCCGCACTTTGCCAGTGAAGCGCTGGCCGCGTCGCTGCCGGCACATGGCGTCGCTTATCAATGGATACCCAGGCTGGGTGGCCGGCGCAAAGTCCAACCGGACTCGCTCAATACCGCCTGGCGCAACGCCTCGTTCCAGGGGTATGCCGATTACACCGCCACCGCGGAATTCGCTGCAGGCCTTGCCGAATTGTTGAAGCTGGCCAGCGCCAGACGCACCGCGATGATGTGCGCCGAGGCAGTCTGGTGGCGCTGCCACCGCTCGCTGGTTTCCGACGTGCTGAAGCTGCGCGGCATCGAAATCATCCACATCATCGACGCCAAACACAGCACCGTGCATCCCTACACCTCGCCGGCGCGCATCGTGGACGGCCAGTTGAGTTACGCCCCGGCAGTCGACGGTTTGCTGTAGAGCGAAATCGTGTCGGCATCACCTGCCGCGCGGCGTGATTGTTGTACGCGGGGACCGCGTTCCCACTTACACATGATGTTTCGTCAAGGGCAGGAGCGGCGGGCAGTGCCCGCCCTGCGGTTGTTTTGGTTGTCATCGGAATCGCACCCCCACGTGCCTGGAATGCCGTCATGGCAGGGTCGCGGGAAGGAGCTTTGGGACTGCACGCGGGTTGGGATGACCGCGCAGGGCAAGCGGGCCACCGGCTTCATCACGGCGGTCAGCTGTGCGAGGGTTGGGCATGGCTGGCCGCCAACGCCGCGAAAAAGGCGATTCGGGCGCCCCTCAGCGCAAGGGTTCTTCCGCCTTGTCGCCGCTGCACGCGATCGGCAGGCCTTTGCTGCCGACCGCCTGGCTGAAGCTGGAACCGCGGCGGTTGATGACGATGCCGTCGATGCATTTCTGGTCGGGGCCGAGCCGATACGTGGCCGCAACCCGCAACGCTTCCTGCCGCGCCTGCGCCTCGCGCCGCAACTCCCTGGCGCGATATTCCGCCGCCTCCTCGTTGACCTGCCGATAGGTATTGGCCAGCTCCACCCGGCGTCGTTTCAGGCTCGCCGCCAACTCGGCGCTGCGCTGTTGCGCCTGCGCCTTTGCCTTCTGCGCCTCAAGCTCCGCGTTGCGGGCGACATCCCGGGTGAGTTCGTCGGCATGGCGGGCAGCCATGTAAAGCGACACGCCATGCCACGCAAACCCCACGACAATCACCGTCGCCACGGCGCCGCCGATTTTCCAGGACAACGACACAGCCATCACGCCTCCCCCTGACAAGACCGTCGAACCCGTACTCCGCTATCGAAGCGGCGTGCCCGAGGATCGGTCGGGCGAGTCTAGCAGGGAGCTTCGCAGGGTCATCCGACCCCCGTCACAGGTCGATGGCGGTCGCCATGAGTGGATCCGGAGCATGGTGTCCCCTGCGGGCTCCACGGTCGTCAACATGTCGGGTTCGCGCGATCCCGGCTGCGCTGCAGCCGACCCGCGATGCATGACGGACCGGAACGCACCGCCGGGCGGTCGAAAGCTTCTGGCCGTCACCAACAAGCGGCGCAGCAGGCGCGCGCCCGACGCTGGATGCTCTCCGTCACGTGACAAAGGCCATCGCGCGCGGGTGCACTCCTGCGCGGCTGGCCAGGTGCCACGGGCGGTGCACGATCATTCCTTCTTGATCGCGTGCCCGCCGAACTCGTTGCGCATCGAGGCCAGCAGCTTGTCGGCGAAGGAGTCGTCGTCGCGCGAGCGGTAGCGTTCCATCAGCGACAACGTGATGACCGGAGCGGAGACATTGAGGTCGAGCGCGGCGTCGACGGTCCAGCGGCCTTCGCCGGAGTCGACGACGTAGGGGGCGACGCCGTCCATGTTCGGGTTCTTGCCGAGCGCGTCGGTGGTGAGGTCGAGCAGCCACGAACGCACGACGCTGCCGTAGCGCCAGATCTCGCCGACCTGATGCAGGTCGAGGTTGAAATCCTGCTTGTGCTTGAGGATCGAGAAGCCTTCAGCGTAGGCCTGCATCATCCCGTACTCGATGCCGTTGTGAACCATCTTGGTGAAGTGGCCGGAGCCGACCGGGCCGACGTGGCCCCAGCCCTGGCCCTTGCCGGGCGCCAGGGTTTCGAAGATCGGTTTCAAGCCATCGACGACTTTCGCGTCGCCGCCGATCATCATGCTGTAACCCTCGGCCAGCCCCCACACGCCGCCGCTGGTGCCGCTGTCGACGTAATTGAGCTTCTTGTCGGCGTAGGTTTCGGCGCGGCGCAAGGTGTCCTTGTAGTTGGAGTTGCCGCCGTCGATCAGGGTGTCGCCGGGTGCGAGCAGGGACGCCAGTGCATCGACGGTGCCGTCGGTGATCTTGCCCGAGGGCACCATCATCCACAGCACGCGCGGCGCGGGCAGCGCATTGACCAGCGCCTGCAACGAATCGGCCGAGCTGCCGCCCTTGCCTTCCAGCGCCTTGCGCGCGTTCGCGTCGGGGTCGAAGCCGACCACCTTGTGGCCGCCTTGCAGCAGACGTTCCGCCATGTTGGCGCCCATCTTGCCGAGACCGATCATGCCAAGTTCCATTGTCTGCTCCATTGGGTAAGTGAAAGGGTGCTGGCCTGGGAGTCTGTCGGGCTTTGGTGGTCGCGTCGAGAATTCGGCCGTGCGAGGGCAGGTTCCCGCCGATTCGCAGCGCGATCAAGCAAAGTCCGACAGACGCCTAGCCGCGCCGATTGTTGTTCGCGTCCAGCCAGCCGCCAGCGAAACCGGCGTGGCGCAAGCCGTCGACGATCGGGCGGCAGCCGCGCGTGAGTTCCCACAGCATGCCGTTGCGATGGTTTTCCACCATCAGCACGATCGGGCCGAGGTTGAGGCCGAAGAAATACGGCGAAACCCACCCGCCAAGCGGCTGGCCGGGCTTGTCGATGTAGGTTTGGTTGAAACTCGCCTTGAAGCCGTAGGGATGCGGTTCGTGCAGTTGCAGGGTGTCGATGAAGTGGTGCACGGTCGGCACCACGATTTCCGGCGCGAACGGCAGCGATGCCACCACTGCCCACGGCGCCAGCGTGCCGTCGTCGACGCCGAACGGCGCGCCGCGGCCGACGTAGTCGTGGAACTGGCGCTCGATGCCGTCGATCTTCAGCGTGATCGGGCCGGGGCCATCGCTGGCGGTGATGCCCCAGCAATGATCGCAATAGCCTTTGAAGCCGAGCGGATTGTCGATGGCATAGCGTTGCTGGACCAGCGTCGCGCGACGGCTGTTCTCGAAATAGTCGATGCCCTTGCCGCGCATGAATTCATCCTGGATGCCGCGGGTATCGATCCAGGCCTGCGACAGCTGATGGGTGAACAGCGGGCCGCAATACAGGTAATCGAGGTCGTAGCAGCGCTTCCACTCATAGGTGGACGACCAGGCCTGGTAGGCATCGGGCGACAGTGGATGCGTCGGCGAGCCGAGCGCCAGCACGTACAGCAGCAGGCCTTCGTCATAGCCCTGCCAGCGATAGGGGATGAACCCGCTTTCCGGATGCCAGCCGTGGCTGAGCGTGCCGTCGACGGCCTGCGCCCACGGCCACTCGGCGCGCTGGTAGAGGAAGTTGGCGAGCTCGCGGATTTCCTTTTGTTCGGCGGTGTCGTCGTCGAAGTAGGCCGCAGCGGTCAGCATGCCGGCAAACAGGAACGCGCTGTCCACCGTGGACAGCTCGCACCGCCACGCGCGCCGCCCGGTCTTCATGTCGAGGAAGTGGTAGTAGAAGCCGCGAAAGCCGGTGGCATCGGGCTGCTCGCCCTGCGGGCTGTCGCGGAAAAAGCGCAGCGTGGTGAGAGTGCGCTTGATCGCGGCATCGCGGGTCAGCAGGCCGCGCTCGACCGCCACCGGATAACAGCTCAACGCCAGCCCGGTCGCCGCGATGCTGGCCGGCCAGTTCGGCGCGGTCTTGTCCGAGACCAGGCCATTGTCGAGATTGGTTTCATACTGGAAATAGGCGAAGGCCTTGTTCTGCAGGTGTTGCAGCAGCGGGCCCATTTCGGACGGATGACTAAGCGGGGATGACATGGATCTGCTTGCGGCCTGTCGTGGTGATGGCGGCCTGCGCGAAAGATCCTGCGCCGCTCGCGGCGATGGTTGGCTGCCCGATAGTTCGTTCATCCTACTCCCCGCGGGTGAAGCGAAAGTTGACGCCTTGCATGCCGTGGCGGGCGCATGCTGAAGCATTCGCCACCGACAGGAGTCGCCATGTCATCGCCTTCATCCCGCACGAGCCAATCGTCACGGTGTTGCCTGCTGTCCAACGGGCGGTACAGCGTCATGCTGGGTGCGAACGGCGCTGGCTTCAGCCGCTGGCGCGGCCTGGCGGTGACGCGCTGGCGCGAGGATCCGGTGGGCGACCCGTGGGGCAGCTTTTTCCTGCTGCGCGACGAGGACACCGGCGCCACCTGGTCGGCCACCCGCCAACCGTACGGCGACCGCATGCCGGACGATGCCGTCGCCTTCGCCGATGGCTGTGCCCGTTTCAGTCGCCAGCACGACGGCGTGCGCAGCGAACTGGAAGTGGCCGTGGCCGCCGATGCGGACATCGAACTGCGCCGCCTCACCCTGAGCAACCATGGCGACCGCACGCGCGAGCTGTCGCTGACCTGTTATGCCGAACTGGTGCTGGGGCCGATCGGTGCCGACGACGCACACCCGGCGTTCTCCAAGATGTTCGTGCAAACCGCCTGGGATGCCGCGCACGGCATGCTGCTGGCAACGCGGCGGCGGCGCGACGACAGCGAGGCCGAATCGTGGGCCGCGCAAGCCCTGCAGATCGTCGGGGTGGAGGAGCGCGGCGACGAGTACGAAACCGATCGCGCACGCTTTCTCGGACGACTGCGCGCGCTGCCGCAGGCGCAGGCAATGCAGCCGGGCGTTGCCTTGTCGAATACCGTCGGCTGCGTGCTCGACCCGGTGTTTGCGCTGCGCCGTCGCTTCACGCTGGCGCCGGGCAGCAGCGTGACCCTGCTGCTGTGGACGCGAATCGCCGACACGCGCGACAACGCGTTGAGCCTGAGCGCGCAGCTGGACGATCCGGCTGCCGCCACGCGACTGTTCGATGACGCGACGCGGTCGGCCTGGGCCGAACGCCGGCGTCGCGGCATCGACGATGCGCAGGCGGCGCGCTTCGCCCACTGGATGGACGCGATGTTCTACAGCGATCCGCGCCAACGCGCGGCGCCACAGGTACTGGCGCAAGGTCGTGGCGGCGCGCCGGTGCTGTGGCCGGCCGGCATTTCCGGCGACCGCCCGATCCTGTTGCTGCGCATGGCCGACACCGATGCCTCGGCACGCGTGGACGATGTGTTGCTGGCGCAGCAGCACTGGCAACAGCAACAACTGGCCGTCGACGTGGTGCTGCTGCACACCGGCGACGACGCACTGCAGGCGGCGCTCGATCCACGGGTGAGTGCGCAGCAAACGCATCTGAAAGCCGACAACGGCTTGCCCAAGGCGGAGCTGTTCGCGCTGCGCGAAGACACGCTCGACGAAGATTTGCGCCAGGGCCTGCTGACCGTGGCGCGCATGGTGCTCGACGATGCATCGGCTGCGCCTGCGGCCATCGGCGAACCTTCACCCACCGACGCGCGACCGGCGTCAATCCGCGCCACCGAGACGGCAACCGCTCCTGTCACGCCTCCCGACGCGCCGGAGTTCGCCAACGGCTACGGCGGTTTCGTCGACGGCGGTCGCGCCTACCGGATCGAGCTCGACGCCGACCGACCCACGCCGGCGCCGTGGGTCAACGTGATGGCCAACCCCGGTTTTGGCTGCATGGTGTCGGCCGACGGTGGCGGTTATGCGTGGTCGCTCAACAGCCAGCAGAACCCGCTCACGCCGTGGCCGAACGACCCGGTCAGCGACACTCCGCACGACGTGCTGTACCTGCGCGATGAGGAGAGCGGCGCCCTGTGGAGCGCCTGCGCGCTGCCGATCCGCGTGGCCGGCGCGCGCTATGCGACGACTCACGGCAAAGGCTGGACGCGCTTTGACAGCGACGCGCATGACATCGACCTGGAACTGCTGCAATGCGTACCGACGGGCGATCCGGTCAAACTGTCGCGGTTGCGCCTGCGCAACCGTTCGTCGCAAACCCGGCAGCTGTCGATCACCGGCTACGTCGAATGGGCGCTGGGCGCAAACGGCACCACCCCCGCGCCGTTCGTGGTGACCAGCTGCGACGAGCGCACCGGCGCGCTGTTCGCCCGCAACCGCTGGCGCACCGATTTCGCCGATCGGGTGGCCTTCATCGACCTGGGTGGCGCGAGCCACTCGATGACCGGCGATCGCCGCGAGTTCCTCGGCTCGCCCGGCACGGTTGAACAGCCGCGTGCGCTGCGCGACGGCGTGCCACTGTCCGGCCGGGTGGGCGCCGGGCTGGATCCGTGCGGCGCGTTGCAGACACGCATCGAACTTCCCCCGGACACCCAACTCGACCTGCGGTTCCTGCTCGGCGACGCCGACGACGAAGCGGCTGCGCGACAACTGGTCGCAAAGTATCGCGCCGCCGACATCGACCAGGTGCTCGACGGGATCGCCACCCAGTGGGGCGACCTGCTCGACACCGTGCAGGTGCACACGCCGGATCGCGCGCTGGACATCCTGCTCAACGACTGGCTGCCCTACCAGGTTGCCAGCTGCCGACTGTGGGCGCGCACCGCCTATTACCAGGCCAGCGGCGCCTACGGTTTCCGCGACCAGTTGCAGGACGTGATGGCGCTGTGCGTGAGCCGCCCCGACCTGGCCCGCGAACACTTGCTGCGCGCGGCCGGTCGCCAGTTCGCCGAGGGCGACGTGCAGCATTGGTGGCTGCCACCAAAAGGCCAGGGCATCCGCACGAAAATCCGCGATGACCGGATCTGGCTGGCCTACGTGGCCATGCATTACGTCGAAGTTTCCGGCGACACCGCGGTGCTCGATGACATGCTGCCCTTCCTCACCGGCCAGGCCATTCCCGACGGCGCCACCGATGCGTTCTTCCAGCCCGGCAGTTCCGACGACAAGGTCAGCGTGTACGAACATTGCGCCCGCGCGCTCGACGCCAGCCTCGACTGCGGCGCGCACGGCCTGCCGCTGATCGGCACCGGCGACTGGAACGACGGCATGAACGCGGTGGGTGAACAGGGCCGCGGCGAAAGCGGCTGGCTCGGCTGGTTCCACATCGCCACGATCAACGCGTTCGCACCGTGCGCCGAACAACGTGGCGAAAGCGACCGCGCGCAACGCTGGCGGCAACACGCCGATACCCTGCGCGGCTCCCTGGAGCAGGCCTGGGACGGCCAGTGGTACCGCCGGGGCTACTACGACGATGGCGCGCCACTGGGCTCGCAAGAAAGCGACGAATGCCGGATCGACACCATCGCCCAGTCATGGAGCGTGATGGCCGGCATCGGTCACCGCGAACACGCCATGCAGGCGATGGCATCGGTCGACCGCCTGCTGGTCGACCACCCCCACCGCGTCCACCGCCTGTTCACCCCACCGTTCGACCACAGCGAGGAAAACCCCGGCTACATCAAGGGCTATCCACCCGGCGTGCGCGAGAACGGCGGCCAGTACACCCACGGTGCGATCTGGTCGATCTTCGCCTGGGCCGGGCTCGGCGACGGCGATCGCGCGGCGGACGTCTTCAACATCCTCAACCCGATCCGCCACGCCGACAGCGCCGACGCCGTCGAGCGCTACAAAGTCGAACCCTACGTCGCCTGCGCCGACGTCTACTCCGTCACCCCGCACATCGGCCGCGGCGGCTGGACCTGGTACACCGGCTCCGCCGCCTGGCTCTACCGCGCGGGGCTGGAAGCCATGCTCGGCTTCCATAAACACGGCAACCAGCTGCGCATCGAACCGTGCATCCCGAGGGACTGGTCCGGCTTCCACATGGTCTATCAACACCGCGGCAAGCAACTGAGCACCTACGACATCGACGTACGGAATCCGCACAGTGTCTGTGGTGGCGTCAAGGCGATTGACATGGACGGCCAGACGCTGGAAGCCGGTACCGGCATCCCGTTGCATGACGACGGCGATACTCACACCGTGCGTATCGTGCTCGGATAAACCCGCCACCGTCCAACGAAACCGGAAAGTGCCCCGGTCCGTAGGAGCGCACCCTGTGCGCGAGCTTTTCGTCATGTACCGGAAGAGCTCGCGCACAGGGTGCGCTCCTACAAAAGCCGGGTGTCATTGTTGATCGGGTTTACAGGCTGGGGTGAGCGCAAGCGAACGCCAACCCTCGTCCTTTTGCGCATTGCACCCACGCCGAGCGTCGCGCGACGTCATGCCAGATCCGCCGCCCTTCGCCCTGAGCGTGGCCACCTTGCGGCGGAGTCGAAGGACAAGGCATGCGCAGGACTTCGACTTTGCACCTGCCGCGCTACGTTCAGCCGGAACGCTCTGGTGGCCGTAGGAGCGCACCCTGTGCGCGAGCTTTTCGTCACGTACCGAAAGAGCTCGCGCACAGGGTGCGCTCCTACAAAAGCCAGGTGTCATTGTTGATCGGGTTTACAGGCTGGGGTGAGCGCAAGCGAACGCCAACCCTCGTCCTTTTGCGTATTGCATTCACGCCGAGCGTCGCGCGGCGTCATGCCAGATCCTCCACCGTTCGCCCTGAGCGTGGCCGCCTTGCGGCGGAGTCGAAGGACAAGGCATGCGCAGGACTTCGACTTTGCACCTGCCGCGCTACGCTCGGCCGGAACGCTCTGGTGGCCGTAGGAGCGCACCTGTGCGCGAGCTTTTCGTTACGTACCAGAAGAGCTCGCGCACAGGGTGCGCTCCTACGAAAGCCAGGCGTCATTGTTGTCGGGTTTGCAAAGCGAACTTCAGCATGGCGCCAGGGTGATGCCCGCCGCTTTTGCCTGTCAGCTTCGACGTGTGCGCGAGGTGCCCAGCTTGCGGGTCAAGGTGTTGCGGCCTACGCCGAGTGCCTGCGCGGCGTTCTGCCGATGGCCCTCGTGCACCTGCAATGCAGCCTGCAACAGGGTCTGGTCGAGCGCTTCGCGGGCGCGTGCATGGATGTCGGCTTCGCCACTGGCCAGCGCCGCCATGGCCCAGTCGCGCAGCGCATCGGTCCACTCGCCACTGCCGGTCGAATCCGAATCATCACCCAAGTCGCCCGGCAGGATCTCGTTGCCGGGCGCGATCACCACCAGGCGTCGGCACAGGTTCTCCAGCTCGCGCACGTTGCCGGGGAAATCGCGTTGCGCGATCTGCTTCAGCGCGGCTTTCGAGAACCGCTTCGGCGGCAGTTTCAGTTCCTGTGCGGTGGCGGCGATGAAGTGTTGCGCCAACAGCGGGATGTCGCTGCGCCGGGTGCGCAGCGCGGGCAGTTCGATGCGCACTACGTCGAGCCGGTGCATCAGGTCGGCGCGGAACTGCCCGGCGGCCACGCGCGCGCCCAGGTCCTGGTGGGTGGCTGCGACGATGCGCACGTTGCAGCGAATCAGCTCGCGTCCGCCCACGCGGTAGAACTCACCGCCGGCCAGCACGCGCAGCAATCGGGTTTGCAGCGACAACGACATGTCGCCGATTTCATCGAGGAACAGCGTGCCGCCCTCGGCCTGTTCGAAGCGCCCGGCGACGCGGCGCACCGCGCCGGTGAACGCGCCGGCTTCGTGGCCAAACAACTCGCTTTCCAGCAACTCGCCGGGTATCGCCGCCGTGTTCAAGGCGATGAACGGTTTGTCGCGGCGCGCGCTTTCCTCGTGCAGCGCACGTGCCACCAACTCCTTGCCGGTACCGGTTTCGCCGGTGACCAGCACGTTGAGGTCGCTCGCCGCGACTCGACCGATCAATCGGAACACCTCGCGCATCGGCGCGCTTTCGCCGAGCAGTGCATGGCTCGCCGCGATCACAGGTGTGTGGACCGCTGTCGATGCCGCCGTGCTGGCCAGCGCGCGCTGCACCGACGCCACCGCTTGATCGAGGTCGAACGGCTTGGCCAGGTAGTCCACTGCGCCAGCGCGATACGCCGCCGCGGTGGTGGCCACATCGGTGTAGGCGCTCATCACGATCACCGGGCCGATGCCTTGTTCCTGCAACTCAACCAGCAGGCTCAACCCATCCTCGCCCGGCATGCGCACGTCGGTGAGCAACAACGCGGGACGGCCATCACGCAGCGCCGCGCGCACGCTGGCCACCTCACCGAACTCGCGCACCGCCAACCCGGCGTCGCGCAAGGCTTCGGCCAGCACGAAGCGCACGCCGCGGTCGTCATCGACGATCCAGATTTCCTGCGCGGGCGGCGATGTCTTGCTGCGGTCAGCCATGCATGCGCTCCAGTGGCAGATACAGCGAAAACACGGTATGGCCCGGCCGGCTGGACGTGCAGCGCAACTCGCCGCCATGTTCGTGGGCGATCTCGCGCGACAGCGCCAGGCCCAGACCGGTGCCATCGGCACGACCGGAAACCAGCGGCTGAAACAGGTTGTCGCGCAACGCATCGGGCACGCCGACGCCATCGTCAATCACGTCCACCCGCAAGGCCATGCGCAGAATCCGTTCGCCCACGCGCACGCCATGCTCCACCCGCGTTTGCAAAACAAGCGTGGACGCGCCTGCCTCGACCGCGTTGCGGGCCAGGTTCAACAGCACCTGCTGCAGGCGCCCGGCGTCGCCCAGCAGATCCGGCACGCTGGGATCGTAGTCGTGGCGGATCCGCAGCGGCGATGACTCGGCCCGCAGCAGGTCGACCAGGCGCTCCAGCAGTTGGTGGATGTTGACCGGCCCGAGTTGCACCGTGCCGTCGTGGTGCAGCAGGCGATTGGCCAGCGCGCCGAGCCGGTCGGCTTCGTCGATGATCATGCCGGCCAGCGCCTGCAGATCCTC
>SMEK01000286.1_pt1 | contig 22145 bp, 16 predicted proteins | sample 2456371 | NCBI WGS metagenome assembly SMEK01 (sample SAMN10132590, study PRJNA489261) | soil metagenome | isolation source: day1 antibiotic-loamy sand soil ammended with composted manure from dairy... | place: USA | collected 2015-04-01
AATCAACTCCTCTTATTTGATATAGAATATCAGTAATAGAATGTTCTTTCTTTTTCTCTTGTTGAAGTGCTTTTCGTGATAATTCATATATCCATTCAATATGATCAACCGTCGTCTTTTTCACTCTTAAAAATGCCTTCTTATTGAATTGTTTAAATACAGCACCTTCAACATCAGTTTGACTTGCTCGACTCGCTTTAATGATTAATAATATCCGATTATTATTTGATACACGTCCAAAGAATAATAAAATGATAAAAACGACAATACTCCCTACAGTTGCAACTAAGTAATCTCCTGCCCCACAAGCAATCCCTACAACTATAGCCCAAAATATATAGGTTGTATCCCGTGAATCTTTAATTGCTGTACGAAAACGTACAATCGACAGCGCTCCAACCATTCCCAATGATAAAGCTAAATTATTGCCAATCACCGTCATAACCGTAGCTGTTAAAATTGTAATGGTAAGTAATGAAACATTAAATTTTCTACTATATGCTGTCCCAATATGGGTGTACCAATAGGAAATAAATATACCAATGGCAAGCACTGTTGCTACGATAAAATTTGTTAATAAGCTTTCTAATGTAATCTCAGGTGATTGCTCAGTTAATTGAAACAAAATATCTTGCAAACATATTCCTCCTAAAATAAAAAATGTTTGCTCACTTTTCGACTAAAACAATATTTACTTACAGATAATTGTTGTTTTTCTAACCCAACTAACAAATCCTTAATGTATTGCAAAAGAAAACCTCTATATTTTACTTCCAATACTACATAATAAGGATCGAAAAATGGGATTTCTGTTAATTGATCTGAAAATATGTCAAAATTACTTTCAGTACCTCGAATCATTTGATCAAAAGTCACTCGAATTTTGTTTTCTTTTGCAACGAACGCTTCCCGCTCATAAGTAACAACAGATTTCGGTCGATAAACGTGCTGAGTCATCATTTGATAACATTCCAATAAAAATGGATGATTTAACTCCAGCAATAATGAATAATCTCCTTGTATTAATCGCTCTCCTTGTGCTCGTGTCAATCGATAAGATGTTTTCTGTTGATATTGTCCTTGTTTTTTCTTTAATTCTAGTACGCAAAAACTAGGATCATTCATATATGTCCGCAAACGGCACTTTCTCCTAATTTCAACTCCATCTATTTTTTCCCAATAATCTCGATCTTCTAATGTATCAAAATAAAGGGATCGAATGGTATAACCATCTCCCTTTCGAAATCGATATAGGCTATGATTACTATGAAAATCACGATGCAAAACTTGAGATAGTTGATGACGCAATTGGTAATATACATCCCTAGTAATGACAAACTTTATTTCTTCCCGAAAAACGCTATTAATTCTGAATCACCTCCTTCAAATACAATAAACAATACGAATTATTCATTGCTCAGTTAAGTTACGAGCATGCAAATTCTATAAGTGCCAAACACGATTGAAAATCATGTTTTCGTCCTATTATTTAGTTCACATCCATTCAATTTTTTATTGTAAATTCCAATTACCATCATTATTAAAGTGAATATTGTTAAATAACAAAATTACATTTATTTACAATTTTTAATCTTTTTGGTTTAATTGTTTCGTAACATGTCAATAAAATATTATGTAGAATTAAGTGCATTATTACTATTTTGGTATTAATAAGTAAGTCTTAATGAAAGAAAATTTCAAAACCCCATTATATCTACTATCTAATTGGGTGGAATTTTTTTCACAAGGACAAAAATTAAGGCTTGATTGACATCATTTGTCAATCAAGCCTACTCGTTTATTTCTATCAAATATTAAACGTATTTAACCATATGATATTTCTTTTTACCACGTCGGATAATTGTAAATTCATCATCTAAACGCTCTTTGCTACCAACAATGTAATTTACATCAGTTACTTTGTCTCCATTAATAGAAATGGCTCCATTCGCTACGTCTTCTCTCGCTTGACGTTTTGATGGCGAAATATTTGCTTCTACTAGTAAATCTACAATATTTTTGTCTTCTTTCGCGATTTCTGCAGTAGGTACATCTTTAAATGCATCTCTCATTTCGCTGGCAGATAGTGATTTTAAATCCCCTGAGAATAGTGCATCTGTAATGCGTTTTGCTGTTTCGAGCGCTTCTTCGCCGTGAATTAGTTTTGTCATTTCTTCTGCTAATACCTTTTGCGCTTTGCGTAAATGTGGTTCTTCTTCCACAGATACAGCAAGAGCTTCAATTTCCTCTTTGCTTAAGAACGTAAAGATTTTTAAATATTTAACAACATCCGCATCAGCTGTATTAATCCAGAATTGATAAAATTCATATGGACTAGTTTTCTCAGGATCTAACCAAACTGCACCGCTTGCCGTTTTACCAAATTTTGTGCCATCCGCTTTTGTAACAAGCGGCATTGTAATACCGTAAGCCTTAGCCTCTTCATTATGTGTTTTGCGGATGATTTCAAGACCTGTTGTAATGTTGCCCCATTGGTCTGAACCCCCAACTTGTAATCGCACATTGTAATGATCATATAAATAATTAAAATCAATACCTTGCAATAAAGTGTAAGAGAATTCAGTAAATGAAATACCTGATTCAAGACGAGAGGCAATGGTATCTTTTGCAAGCATGTAATTAACATTAATAAGCTTTCCGTAATCACGCAAGAAATCGATGACATTCATTTGGCTAATCCATTCATAGTTATTCACTAAAATAGCACTGTTTTCACTATCACCGAATTCAAAAATGCGCTCCATTTGTTTTTTTAGTCCATTAACATTTTTTTCTATTTGTTCTTTTGTAAGAAGTTGGCGTTCTGTAGATCTTCCAGATGGATCACCAATCATTCCTGTTGCCCCACCAACAAGTAATACAGGTTTGTGACCTGCTTGTTGGAAACGACGCAGTGTCAGTAGTGGCACAATATGGCCAATGTGCATGGAATCAGCTGTTGGGTCCACCCCTACATATAATGATATTTTTTCTCCACTTAATAGTTTTTCTAATCCTTCTTCATCAGTTTGCTGATATATTAAACCACGCCATTTTAAATCTTCTAATAACGCATTTGTCATACTTGATTCCTCCTATTTTGTATTTATTAATGAAAAGGGATATAGTTTGTTCAATACATATTTCACCAAAGCTAGGTCAAAGAAATTTTGCAATAAAAAAACTGCATGCAATCATGCATGCAGGGACGCTATTCACGTGGTACCACCCAGCTTGGAGAAACTATCTCCCACTCATTCATCCTTATCGCGGAAAACGTTCAAGCTCCAAGAACGTAATTCATGTCTTCATTATGACTAGCTTGCACCAACCGCTAGCTCTCTAATACAGTGAATGAAAACACTACTTCAATCTCTTCAACGCTTGAAAATATATGTAAATCATAAAAAACTATAAGTCATATTGTACTCGTAAAATTTTCATTGTCAACAACTATACTCCGATTATATAGAATTGTGCTATAATATACAAGATTTTAGGAGGGGATTGAGTGAGAGAGTGGCTTCAACAATTTATCAATAAACTAATACAAATAAACGAAAAAATTGAAACGATAGCTACATCTAAAGATACAAGCAAGTTGCGCATTACATTAAGTGTGCTTTGGAATCTAGGACTCGTCTTTTTGATACTTTTTTTAACCGGCTTTGTATTTGTATTTTCCATTGGAGTAGGCTATTTTGCATCATTAGTAAAAGACGAGCCTCTGCACACGAAGGAAGAAATGCGAAAACAAATTTATAACTATGAAGAAACTAGTGAAATGTATTTTGCCGGAAATATTTACATAGGCAAAGTTCGCACAGATTTAGATCGACAAGAAACAACGCTTGATCAAGTATCACCCCTTTTAGTGCAGGCAGTCCTTGCAACGGAAGACGAATACTTTTATGAGCACAATGGAATCGTGCCAAAAGCGGTACTTCGAGGATTAATTCAAGACTTTACAAATGCTTCAACCCAAACTGGTGGTTCTACTTTAACGCAGCAACTTATTAAGAACCAAATATTAACGAATGAAGTGTCATACGAACGAAAAGCGAGAGAATTGTTGCTTGCATTCCGTCTTGAACATTTTATGACAAAAGATGAAATTTTAGAGGCGTATTTAAACATTATTCCATATGGCAGAAATGCTTCTGGCCGGAATATTGCAGGAGTGGAAACAGCGGCGAAAGGAATTTTTGGTGTAAGTGCAAAGGATTTAAATTTACCGCAAGCTGCATACATTGCCGGAATTCCACAAGCACCTTTTGCTCATACTCCTTATACGCAAAAAGGACAACTAAAAAGTCCAGAAGGTTTACAACCTGGAATCGAACGAATGAAAACCGTCTTATATCGAATGAAAGAAGTTGGCTATATTTCAGAAGAGGAATATCAAGAAGCTCTCAACTATGACATTACAAAAGATTTCAAAGAACCAGAATCACAAACGTTAAATTACCCATATCTAACTTTTGAAATCGAACGCCGAGCAAAAGAAATTATGGCAAGAGTATTAGCTGAAAAAGACGGCATCGATCCTAAACGTCTTGATGAAGAGGAAAATCTTTACGAAAAATATATAATACTTGCGGACAGAGATATACGTTCAGGCGGCTACCGCATATATACGACAATCGATAAAGACTTATATGATGCAATGAACAATGCAGCAAAGGAATTCCAATATTATGGTCATACTTTTACGAAAACAGAAATTGATCCAGAAACAAAACAAGAAGTTGAAGTCCCTCTTCCTGTGCAAGTAGGCAGTATACTAATCGAAAATAAGACAGGAAAAATATTGAGCTTTGTTGGAGGAAGAGACTTTGAAATTACCGAGTTAAACCATGCAACTCAAGCATATCGTCCGAATGGTTCAACGATGAAACCGCTACTTGTTTATGGTCCAGCGATCGAATATGGTGTGATTGGCGCAGGAAGTCCTGTTGTTGACGTCAAATTCAAGTATAAAGGCTGGGCTCCAACTAACTATATCCAAAACGAAGAGCGGGGAATCATACCGGCTAGGGTAGCATTAGCTCACTCGCAAAACTTAACAGCAATCCGTTTATACGACCAAATTATCGACAGAAGACCTGCTGAGCTATTAAAGAAAATGGGATTCTCAAAATTAACTGAAGGGGATTTTGTTAATCTAGCTACTTCTATCGGAGCATTAGAATACGGAACAACAGTGGAAGAAAACACAAACGCTTTTGCCACATTTGCAAATGGTGGGAAATTTATTGACGCTTATATGATTGATCGGATAGAAGATGTAGACGGCAATATTATTTACAATCACACTCCAGAGCCAGTTCAAGTGTTTTCCCCTGAAGCATCATACATCATTACTGATATGATGAGAGATGTATTGGAATATGGTACTGGTACTAGAGCACGCAGTACATTAAAATTCTCATCTGACTTTGCAGCAAAAACAGGTACAACTCAAGAATACAAAGACGTATGGTTCGTTGGATACAATCCAAATGTTTCTTTAGGGGTTTGGTTAGGTTATGACCAACCGAGAACTTTATATCAATTTAACAATATATATTTCCAACCAAGTACTCGTGTAAATTTATTATGGGCAACTTTAATGAATGCGGCTTACAATGTAAAACCCGAATTCATTGGTACGAAAGAGCGATTCCAACAACCGAAAGATGTCGTACATGCATCCTTCTGTGGCATCTCAGGAATGGCGCCATCAAACGCATGTAGTAATGCTGGTTTAGTACAAAATGACTTGTTTATTCGTAAATTTGTTCCATCCAAAGTAGATAATAGCTTCATCTCTTCTGAAACGAGAACGGTTAACATCAACGGTGAATCTTATCTTGCTTTGGATTCAACACCATCTGAATTTACTTATACTTCTAGCGGAATTTCATTAAATAAAGAATTTGTTGATAAATTACTAGGCCGTCTCGGCGGAAATCCTGATAAACTCTTAGGAAAACAATCAATCCAAGTTGCATCTGCAAAGAGCTTTGACGCAGACCAAGTTGCACCTCAACCAGTAAATGCAACAATTAAAGGAAATGTTTTATCCTGGTCACCTTCCGCTTCCAATGACGTTGTCGGTTATCGTGTTTACGACCTTTCCGACGGCGGTAAAAAATTAATCGCTTCCGTTAAAAGTGATACTCGCAGCATTACTGTTGGAAAAGGAAAATACGGAGTCGTCGCAGTTGATATTACGGGATTAGAATCTGCCATTTCCAACGTGCAAGCAGGAGAACCGTTACAAGAAAATCCTAAGGACGATCATAACGAAAACGAACAACCAAACGACAACGAACAAAATTAAACTGAAAAAGAAGAAAATGACCAGAACCATCAATAAAAACTGTTATTCCACAACAATGGCAACCCACATCATCATTTATAAACACGTCGTCTGAAATGATTTCAAGACGCCAATTGTAACACTATCGCAGGAACAAGTGTTATAAAAAAATAAGTGAGGGTGTCTGGAAAGTTTATGACTTTCTAGACACCCCCTTTCTTTTATACGAATACCTTTTTTAAAATGTCGATGGCTTGATCGATTTCTTCATAGCTTACAGTTAGAGGGGGCAATAATCGAATTACTTTTGTACCAGCCGAGCAAACTAATAAACCAGCTTCTTCTAGTTTACTAATAGCTGGCGCCACTTCATTTTCCCCTTCTAATCCAATCAATAACCCTCTTCCTTTAACTTTAAATTCTCCATTATGGAAAGCTGCTTTTAACTTTTCAACAAAATAATCTGATTTCTTTTTTACTTCATCTAAAAAATCTTGTTGGAATACAATGTCAATAACTTTTTGAGCAACAGCAACAGCTAACGGATTTCCTCCAAAAGTTGTACCATGTGTACCTGGACTAAAAGTATCAAACAATTCTTTTGTTCCTAATATACCACCGATTGGAAATCCTCCTCCGAGTCCTTTAGCTATTGACACAATATCCGGTTTTAAAGGAGTTTGTTCGAAGGCGAAACGGGTACCTGTTCTACCAATTCCTGTTTGAACTTCATCAATGATTAATAAAATTCCATTCTCTGAACAAATCTCTTGAATAGCTTCAGCAAACTCATCGGTAACCGCATTGACCCCGCCTTCACCTTGAATGACTTCAAGCATGATGGCAGCAACTGTATCATCGATTGCACTCTTTAATGCATCCACATCGTTAAATGGTAGATACGTAAATTTGTCCACTAACGGTCCAAAACCGTTATGAATTTTTCCCTGTCCTGTTGCACTCATTGAACCAAATGTACGGCCATGGAATGATTGTTGGAAGGTAATAATATGGTGTTTTCCAGTATGTTTACGTGCGAGCTTAATAGCCGCTTCATTTGCTTCTGCTCCGCTATTACAGAAAAATGCGTATGAAAAGTGTGTATCCTTTACGAGTGATTGCGCTAGTTTTTCCTGACCCGGTATTTGATATAAATTGCTAGTATGCCAAATTTTCTCGCTTTGTTCCTGAATTGTTTTGACAAGTTCCGGATGAGCATGACCCAATGATAATACAGCAATTCCGCTTGTAAAATCTAAATATTCTTTGCCATTTTGATCTTTGACGATGGTCCCTTTCCCCTCAACAAGAGCAATGGGTCTTCTTGCGTAAGTATTAAAAAGTGCACTCATTTTACTAACTCCTTACTGATTATTGTTGTCCCTGTTAACGTATCATCAACGATTTCTACTTTCGGGATGCCTGCTTTTAATACTCGAATCGCTCCCTCTACTTTTGGTATCATCCCCCCTGTAATTTCGCCTTCTTCAATCCACCGATAAATGAGTTCAGGTGTAACTTCTTTTTGATACTTTCCACCAATGCGAATTCCAGCTACATCTGTAACAAGCAGTAAACGTTCAGCACCTACTGCCAACGCAATTTCGCTAGCTACTGTATCACCGTTAATATTTAATCCTTGTCCTTCTTCGGAAACGCCGATGCAACTAATGACCGGCACCACTTTCTTTGTGGTAAGGATATCGATAATATCTGTATTTATATGCTTTATTTCTCCCACATATCCATAAGTTTCATAGTCTAGTAATTCACACTGGAGAAGATTCATATCAAATCCGTTTATACCGATTGCTTGAATGCCTGCTCGATTTAAATCGTAAACGAGTTTCGGATTCACTTGGCCAATTAAAGTCGACTGAACAACTTCCATTGCCTCTCTATTTGTTACTCGAATACCATTTATTTTATGCGATGAAACTTTCCTTTTTTCCAATTCGCGGTTAATGGCCGGACCTCCGCCGTGGGTAATGATGATATCATAACCTTCTTCTTGTAATGTTTTAAAATTGGAAAAGAAGGCCTCATTTAAGCCTTCTAATGTACTTCCACCTAATTTAATGACAATTCGTTTACGAACGGTAGCTTGCATTGATTTGTACATAGTCATAAGATAAATCGCACCCCCATGCAAACCCGTGTCCTTCTCCTTGACTTAATGAAACATAAATTTTTATTTCATTTGCCTTTAAAATTTTTATTAGTTCTTCTTCATTAAATGGAACGGGTTCACCATTTTCCACCATTTTTTTATCACCAATTTTTATCATAATTTTGTCTGGGTCAACTGTTGCTCCACTATAACCAACAGCCGCAATAATGCGTCCCCAATTGGCGTCACAACCAAATACCGCCGTTTTCACTAATGGAGAGCCTACAACCGTTTTTGCAATTTTCCGTGCTTCTTCATCTGAAACGGCCCCATCTACTTCTACCTCAATCAGTTTTGTCGCACCTTCTCCATCTCGTGCAATTGCTTTTGCCAAATCTTCTGCAACCATTTGTAAAGTTTTATAAAAATTGTTCCAGTCTGGGTGTTCCGGTGTTAATCGGTTATTCCCTGCTAAACCATTCGCCAACACCAATACCATATCGTTAGTTGAAGTATCTCCATCAACTGTAATACAGTTAAAAGTTAAATCTGTAATTTCTGATAACGCTTTTTGTAATACATCGGATTCGATATTCGCATCTGTTGTAATAAATCCAAGCATCGTCGCCATATTTGGTTCAATCATTCCAGAACCTTTTGCTGTACCTGAAATTACGACTTCTTTTCCATCGATAGTTGTGGAATAAGTCGTGTTTTTCATGACCGTATCTGTCGTTAAAATTGCTTGTGCAAAATCGATGCCATTTTCCAGTGTATTTCCTATCTCAATTTTTTTCACACCATCACGGATGCAATCCATCTTCAGCATCTCACCGATAACTCCAGTAGAAGAAACTCCCACTAATTCAGGATCGATACCTAATTTTTCTGCAGCTAATTTTTGCATTTCATAAGCATCAAGCAACCCTTGTTTTCCTGTGCAAGCATTGGCATTACCAGAGTTGACAATTACCGCCTGCATTTTTTTCGTTTCATAAACAACTTCTTTCGTTACTTTAATCGGTGCAGCTTGCACTTTGTTTGTTGTAAATACGCCTGCAACACTCGCTGGTACTTCACTATATAAAAGTGCTAAATCCTTTTTCTTATGTTTAAGTCCACAATGGATTCCAGCAGCTTTAAATCCTTTCGGTGATACAATATTTTTACTTGATAGCTTCATCTCTACTATAGATTCCATTTTTTCTCCTCCATTTCTCCCAAACACAAAATTAAATAAATAATGGTACGACATTTAAACCAGTCGTTTGCGGCAGATTCATTTGAACATTCATATTTTGAATTGCCTGCCCTGCAGCCCCCTTAACTAAATTGTCAATTACACCAATGATGGTAGCCCGATTTGTCCGTTCATCTACTTTTGCAAACACATCGCAATAGTTCGAACCTTTTACTCGACTAGTTCCAATTGTATCGGCATCGGTAATCACACGAACAAACGGATGTTTTTTATACGTTTCTAGTAAACATTCCGATAAATCTTTTGTAGTTACTCCATTTGTCACCGGTGCGTAGGAAGTCGCTAAAATTCCCCTCGTCATCGGCACTAAATGCGTATTAAATGTAATGGTTGCTTTAACGTTCGTAAACATTTCAATGGCTTGCTCTATTTCCGGAATATGTTGATGTTCATTTATCTTATAAATTGATAAGTTTTCATTCGTTTCACTAAAATGCGTCATTTTTGTTGGTTTATTTCCAGCACCTGATACTCCACTTTTTGCGTCTATCACTAAGAAGGAAGGATCAATTAAACCATTCTTAATTAGCGGAAGGATTGATAAGAGTACCGCAGTCGGATAACAGCCTGGATTTGCTATAAAAGCAGCCTCCTTAATGTTCTTTTCATTCCATTCTGTTAAACCATATACGCTTTTTTCTATAATTTCCGGTGGAGCCGGTTCTTTCTTATACCATTTTTCATAGTCTTGTAGATTTTTTAATCGATAATCTCCAGATAAATCGATTAATTTTGGTCCTCTTCCTACAAGCGGAGGTAAAAGTTTGCTCGTCACTCCACTAGGTGTACTTGCAAAGACAACATCATATTTCATCAAAGTCTCATAATCTATTTTTTGTAAAGGGACATCTTGAATATTCAATAAATGACCAAATTTAGACGAAAATATAACTCCTTCTTCAGAAGAAGTAAACAAGTCCATCCGTTCTACTTCAGGATGATTATGTAAAAACCGAATCAGTTCTAATCCACCATATCCAGTAGCTCCAATGATTGCCACCTTCATCATTCTCACCTCTTCTGTAAGATAATGTATAGTATAAACCTGTATAAATATAAAGTCAAATGTATGTTTATATATTTTCGAAAAATTCTATATAACAAAAAACGAAGGATAATCATTTATTGATAAATGAATTATCCTTCGGTGGATGCATAAATATTACCTTGCTCAACAAATCACATGATGTGTTCTAGCAATTCATTGAATCAATTAATCATCTTCCATCGTCGATAAGTCACCCGTTGGAAGATTTAACTCCCAAGCTTTTAATACGCGGCGCATGATTTTACCGCTTCGAGTTTTCGGAAGTTTATCTTTAAATTCAATTTCCCTCGGTGCTGCATGTGCAGCTAAACCAGTTTTGACAAATTGACGAATTTCTTCTTTTAATTCTTCTGTCGGTTCAACTCCAGGTCGTAGAGCTATAAAGGCTTTAATGATTTCACCGCGAACTGGATCTGGCTTTCCTATAACACCCGCTTCAATAACATCTGGATGTTCTAGCAATTTGCTTTCTACTTCAAATGGTCCAACTCGCTCGCCAGCTGTCATAATTACATCATCGACACGACCTTGGAACCAGAAATATCCATCTTCATCTTTATATGCTGAATCTCCTGAAACATACCATTCTCCATTTAAGAAATATTGTTCATAACGCTCAGGATTTTTCCAAATGGCTCTCATCATGGCAGGCCATCCTTTTCGAATCGCTAAGTTCCCCATCGTATATGGTGGTAGCTCATTTCCTTCATCATCAACAATAGTAGCGTATACACCTGGAATTGGTTTTCCCATGGAACCTGGTTTGATTTCCATGCTTGGATAGTTACAAATCATGTGCCCACCTGTTTCTGTCATCCACCAAGTATCGTGAATACGATGACCTAATTCACTCATACCCCAACGAATGACTTCTGGATTTAATGGTTCTCCTACAGAAAGCACGTGTCGTAATGAAGATAAATCATATTGTTTTAACACGCTTGTACCTGCACCCATTAACATTCTGAATGCTGTTGGTGCACTATACCAGACAGTAACACCATATTCTTCGATAGCTTCATACCATTTTTCAGGACTAAATCTTCCTCCGATGATTACGTTTGTTACACCATTCAACCATGGACCAAAAATACCATAGGCTGTCCCTGTCACCCATCCTGGATCTGCTGTACACCAATAAATATCATCTTCATGCAAATCTAATACCCAACGAGCAGTTTGATATTGTTGAATCATTGCATTATGCACATGCAATACTCCTTTTGGTGCCCCCGTTGATCCAGATGTATAATGTAAAAGCATTCCATCTTCTCGATCTACCCAAACAATATCGAAATGACTGGATGCTTCATCTAATCTTTTATTAAAATCAACGATTTTTTCATTTTCTTCTACTTGTTCCCCAACAAGAAATACTTTTTCTAAATGTGGTAATTCATCTAACGGCACTCGATTTAATAATTCTGGAGTTGTAACAAGTGCCTTTGCTTCACTATTTGATAATCTGTCATATACCGCTCCCTCCATAAATGCTTCAAAGAGCGGACCTACAATTACCCCCAACTTCAAAGCACCAAGCAAAGAAAAATACAATTCTGGAGATCTCGGCATAAAGATAAACAATCGATCCCCTTTTTCAAGGTTTGCATACTCTTTTAACACGTTGGCAGCCTTGTTCGTCATGCGCTTCATATCATAGAATGAGTAGGCTTCTTTACGTTCCCCGTTATTAAAGTAAAGAGCTACTTTGTTTTTTCGATCTGATTCTGCATGACGATCGATTGCTTCGTAAGCAGCATTTAGTTTCCCCGTCGTATACCAACTAAATGCTTTCTCTACTTCCTTCCAATCGAAATTAGCATATGTTTCATCATAGTTTTTTAGATGATAATCCCCGTGAACAACTGCTAATTTCTCAGTCGTTTTCATCCCCATGAAATATCCCCTTTCTTTTTTGATATTTTACATTTTACAACGAATTATTATAATTAGCAAAATATTTTTAACATTTAGTTAATTTGTTTATTTTTCACAAATTTCTGCGTTAATGCACAGAATTTATCATATAATGTTAATAATAGAAAAACGGAGGTGATGCTGATTGCAACATATAAAAAATTATTACAATGCGCAGTTGAAAACGCCTCATGGCACCGTCATCGTCGAAGGGCCCATACCGCCAGAAACACTCGAACAATATGAATTTCATGAAAATTTAACTTCTTTTCGTCCTCCACAGGAACAAAAAAGGGCATTAATCGAGATAGCTAAATTAATAGAAGGTAGAATTATTATCGCTCGCAATGAAAATATCGTCATCGGCTATGTCACATATCTTTATCCTGATCCACTTGAGAGATGGTCAGAGGATAAGATTGAAAATATGCTAGAATTGGGAGCAATTGAAGTAATACCATCCTATCGAGGAGCTGGGGTAGGAAAAAAACTATTAGAAGTTTCCTTTATGGGAGATGAAATGGAAGATTACTTAGTTATTACTACAGAATATTATTGGCATTGGGATTTAAAAGGCACAGGACTAAATGTATGGCAATATCGAAATATGATGGAAAATTTAATGAAAACAGTTGGCTTTGAATATTGTGCGACCGATGATCCAGAAATAACATCTCATCCAGCCAATTGTCTAATGGTTCGTATAGGCAAGCGAGTGAATCAAGAATCCATCGAACGATTTGACAGACTTCGATTTAAATATCGATACATGTATTAATTTAGGAGGATAAGTATGATTGTCGAACAAATCATGAAAAGAGATGTGTATGCGCTTACACCAAAAGATACATTAAATGATGCCCTTAAATTGATGAGAGAAAAAAGTATCCGCCACATTCCCATTGTAGATGATGAAGAAAATGTCGTTGGTCTCATTACATCACACGACGTCAAAAATGCATTACCTTCTTGTCTTAAAGAAGAAAATAATCCGACTATTTATGATACACCTATTGAAAAATTTATGGTAAAAGATGTCATCGTTGGTCATCCACTTGATTTTGTTGAGGATGTAGCGATTACATTTTACGAATCAAAAATTAGTTGCCTACCTATAGTTTCTGGAGGGAAGCTTGTAGGTATCGTTACATCTTCGGATTTACTGTATGCTTATATTGAATTAACAGGTGCACATCAGCCTTCATCGAAAATTGATATTCGGTTAAAAGATAAAGTTGGAACATTAGCAGATGTCCTAACACTTATAAAAAAACATCATGCAAATGTGTTAAGCATTTTAGTATTTCCTGATACAGAAAACAATGATAGCCGCATCATTTCAATTCGCATTCGAATGATGAATCCTTTATCAATTATTACTGATTTACGAAACAACGGCTTTGAAGTATTATGGCCTAATGTGCCAGGGGTGAATCTATGAAAAATGCAGTATTTGTATACTCACCAGAACAATTAAGCTACAAGTTTTCTGACAGCCATCCATTTAACCATAAGCGGTTACTGTTAACTATTGATTTACTAAAAAACATTGACGCCTTATCAGATGATGATATCATTCCAGCAAGAGTAGCAACTGATGAAGAACTTGAACTGGTCCATGATCCAAAATATATCGACATCGTAAAAAAAGCAGGACATGGCCTCATAACAGCAGAACAAGCAGAACCATACGGCATTGGAACAGAAGATACCCCGATATTTCCGAACATGCATGAAGCAAGTAGTTTGCTTGTCGGCGGTACATTGCAAGCGGTAGATTATGTAATGCAAGGAAAAAGTAAACATGCTTTAAATCTCGGTGGTGGTTTGCATCATGGTTTTCGTGGAAGAGCAAGTGGCTTTTGTATATACAACGATAGTTCGATTGCAATCCGTTACATACAAGAAAAATATCAAGCTCGCGTTCTTTATGTAGACACAGATGCTCATCATGGTGACGGTGTACAATGGACATTTTATGATGATCCTAGCGTTTGCACATTTTCCATTCACGAGACAGGCAGATATTTATTTCCAGGTACGGGAAATATCAGTGAAAGAGGAAATGGACAAGGTTATGGAACTTCATTTAACTTTCCTCTTGAAGCCTTTACTGAGGATAATAGTTTTTTAATGGTGTACGAAAAAGCTTTAAGGGAAGTCATTGAATATTTTAAACCCGATGTACTTTTTACCCAAAATGGCGCAGATGCCCATTATTTTGATCCTTTAACTCATTTATATGCCTCCATGAAAATATACCGAGAGATTCCGAAACTCGCTCATGAATTGGCTCATGAATATTGTGATGGACGATGGATTGCCGTTGGTGGCGGCGGTTATGACATGTGGCGAGTTGTGCCACGGGCATGGTCACTGATTTGGCTAGAGATGAATGATTACCCCATTCCAACAGGAAAACTGCCTGAAGATTGGTTAAACAAATGGCAAAAAGAGGCGCCGGTGCCGCTCATTCCAACGTGGGAAGACCCAAATCCATTATTTGAACCGATTCCAAGGAAAGCAGAAATAGAAGAAAAAAATGCACAAATGCTCATAAAAGCATTAAATATCATCAGAAGTGAGAAAAAATAGCATTCATATAAGAAAAAGTGTAGACAAAATCATTTGAGACTTTGTCTACACTCTTTTATTTTTTTGATTTTTCTTTCACTGAATCACGTTTTTCAATTCGATAAGGCAAAATAACATTTTGATCTTCTACTTTTTCTTTATTCAAGAATTTCGTTAATAATCTCATTGATACTGCACCGATTTCATATAAAGGTAGTGCCACACTCGTTAATTGTGGTCTTACCATACGAGCTAATTTCGAATTTTCAAAACTAATGACCTCAATATCTTCCGGTACTTTTATACCGTGATCTTGTGCAGCATGAATAATTCCAATTGCTAATTCATCACTTCCAGCAAAATAGGCAGTCGGCGGATTTTCGATTTGGTTTAACTCTTTCCATGCTTCCACTCCACCGTCATACGTGCTGTCTTCAGCAACAATTAACGATTCATCCACATCTAATCCAGCATCTTTCAATGCTTTTTTATAAGCTTCTAGCTTATATTTGACGTTGATTGTATAACTTAACGGTCCGCTAACGAATGCAATACGTTTATGTCCATTCGTAATTAACATATTTACCGCTTCATAAGTTGCTTGGAAATAATCGATATTAACTGAAGGTAACTTTTGAGATTCATCAATTGAACCTGCAAGAACAATCGGTACAGGGGAATTTTCCATTGACTGAAGTAATTTCGGTGTAACTGCGTCGCTCATCATTACAATTCCATCAACTTGTTTTCCTAACATTGTGTCAAGCAGTGACAACTCTTTGTCTTCATTTTGGTCAGAGTTGGCCAAAATAATATTGTAGCGATACATCGTTGCAATATCTTCAATCCCTCGAGCTGCTTCAGCATATATATTGTTTGAAATATCAGGTATAATAACTCCTACTGTTGTAGTTTTTTTGCTCGCAAGTCCCCTTGCTACCGCATTAGGACGATATTCAAGACGTTCAATCACTTCAAGCACTTTTTTACGAGTAGAAGGCTTAACATTTTGATTACCATTTACTACTCGTGACACTGTTGCCATTGAAACATTCGCTTCCCGTGCAACATCATAAATTGTAACAGTCAAAGGTTTTCCCTCCTTTTTCATTTTATTATTGTCTTCATAATACGATATTTTGCTTAATTTTTTCAATACAAAGCAAAAGTTCAAAAAAATATAATATTTTAGATATAATACTAGTAAATTATCACCAAATATTCGAGTAAGAAAAAACTACCCAATCTTAGTGATTGGATAGTATAAAACATTAAGCTTTATATTCATATTGTTTCATGAATTTTTGAAGCTCTTCAAAGAATTGGTCAAATTGTTGTAAATCCATTTGTTGTTGTGAATCGGATAATGCTACAGATGGATCTGGATGCACTTCCGCCATAACACCGTCTGCACCAATAGCAATTGCAGCTTTCGCACATGGTAATAATAAATCACGGCGTCCTGTTGAATGTGTAACGTCAACAAATACTGGTAAGTGAGTTTCTTGTTTTAAAATAGGTACTGCAGAAATATCTAATGTGTTACGTGTTGCTTTTTCATAAGTGCGAATTCCACGTTCACATAGCATGATATTTTCATTACCTTTAGACATGATATATTCTGCTGCGTGCACAAATTCATCGATTGTAGCAGCTAATCCACGTTTTAATAATACTGGTTTGTTCGTTTCACCAACTGCTTTTAGCAATTCAAAGTTTTGCATGTTTCGGGCACCGATTTGAATGACATCAACATAATCCAAAGCTTCTTCAATATGAGCAGGTGTGACAATCTCAGTCACTACCGCTAATCCATATTCTTCAGAAATGCGTTTTAAAATTTTTAAACCTTCTAAGCCTAATCCTTGGAAGTCATATGGAGAAGTACGAGGTTTGTAAGCACCCCCTCGGATGAACTTTAATCCTTTAGCTTTAATTGAAGCGGCTACTTGTGCTGTTTGTTCATATGATTCTACTGAACATGGACCGAAGATGAATGTTGGCTCGCCAACTCCAATTTTTTCATTATTAATTTCAATCACTGTATCTTCTGGTTTTTTCTTACGTGACACAAGCAATTCTTTTTTCGTATCTGATTCTAATTGTTTCAAAGCCGTTTTAAAAATTGTTTTAAAGATATAATCAACCGTCATTTGATTTAACGGACCTTTATTATGCTTTTTCAGTAAATCTAACATATGACGTTCACGTAACGGGTCATATCGTGTAACGCCTTGTTTTTCTTTAATTTTACCAATTTCATTTACAATTTCAGCACGTTCGTTAATCAAACGAAGAATCTCTAAATTTAGTTCGTCAATTTGTTGTCGAAGTGCTTCTAATCTTTTTTCACTCATTCCCTAATTCTCCTCCTCCACTTAAATACAACACTTTCAGAAGACTGAAATGTATGTTACATTTTAAGATAATATCCATATTATAATCAAGAAAATTCAGAATGTCACGTTTTTAATTTAACGCTTCAACTCGTTAAAGTATATGAAGATAATAATAGAAAGGAAGCGGTTGCATTGAGTTCCAAAATATTTGCTTTAGATATCGGAACCCGGTCGGTCGTAGGAATTATTTTAGAAGAGGAAAATCACCAGTACCGTGTTGTGGATATACTCATGAAAGAACATAAAGAGCGGGCAATGATTGATGGCCAAATACATAATGTTTTATACGTGGCAGAATTAATAAAAGAATTGAAGTCAGAATTAGAAAAAAAACACGGTCCTTTAACAAAAGTGAACGTTGCTGCAGCAGGGCGTGCACTAAAAACTGAACAAGCTCTTGTGACAATTAATATTAAAAATCGGCCAATTTTTACACAAGAAGATATCAATAGACTTGAATTACAAGCTGTACAACAAGCGCAAGTTCAACTTATTCAGAAACATGAAAAAGATGAAAAAAATCATTATTATTGTGTTGGTTATTCTGTACTTTACTACAAGCTTGATGGGCAAGAAATTGGGAGTCTTTTGGATCAGCAGGGAAATGAAGCGACAGTTGAAGTGATTGCAACATTTTTACCACGAGTAGTAATTGAATCGCTATTTGCTGCATTAAAAAGAGCAGATTTGGAAATGGAGGCATTAACCCTCGAACCAATTGCAGCAATTAATGTCTTAATTCCTCCAACAATGCGTCGATTAAACGTAGCGTTAGTCGATATAGGTGCTGGTACATCGGATATCGCAATTACAAATAATAACACAATTGTGGCCTATGGGATGGTTCCAACAGCTGGTGATGAAATTACTGAAAGTTTGTGCGATCAATATTTACTCGACTTCCCTGTCGCAGAATCTATTAAACGTAAATTACATACAGAAGAAATGATTACGATTCAGGATATATTAGGATTTGAACAAGAAATCCCAAGCGTGGAAATCGTTCAATCGATTGAGCCATCCATAAAACAATTGGCAACTGCCATCGGAAATGAAATATTGCGATTAAATAACCAAATTCCACCAAAAGCTGTTATGCTTATTGGAGGGGGAAGTTTAACACCTAAACTACCTGAAGAACTTTGTAAAATCTTACAATTGCCAGCAAATCGTGTAGCCGTTCGGGATATTAGTGCCATTCAGAACTTAATAAAAGATGAAACCATTGAAGTAAGACCTGATCTTGTAACTCCAATCGGTATTGCGATTGCGGCTAAAAAATCTCCTATACAATATATGTCAGTTAAAGTGAACGATCAGGTTGTTCGACTATTTGAAACGAAAGAAATGACGGTAAGCGATGCTTTTTTAGCTGCGAAGATAAGTGCAAAACATTTATATGGTAAACCAGGACAAGGCATATCCATTACCATCAACGACCGGGATATTTTCATTCCTGGTGAACACGGAAATCCTGCAACGATATTGGTGAATGGTCAAGAAGCTTCAACTAAATCAAAAATTCAAGATGGGGATGAAATTACTATCATCCCTGGAGAAGATGGTAAAGATGCTCATGCTACAATTCGTGATATTATTGACCAAGCATCCACCAAAAAAATCAATTTCAACGAACAAACATATTTTGTTGAACCAATTGTAAAATTAAACGGAGAAAGAGCATCCCTCGATACTCCTATAAAAGACCGAGACCAAATTATCTTTGAACCTATTGAAACAGTACAAGACTTTTTAGAGCATATTAACCGACATGATGTCATCCAATTCCAAACGTTTTTAGTTAAAGTTGACGGTCAACCGGTATATTTACAAAAGTACAGTGGCACATTCTTATTGAATGGTAAACCTGCCAAATTAACGTACCCAATTCAAGATGGGGATGTATTAACGATACAAACCCCAACGACGATGCCAACAGTTCGAGTCGTGTTAGATCAATTAGATATTGCATTAGAAGACTCTATTACAGTAACTTTTCAAAATGAACCATTACAATTGAAAAAAACAAAATATGAAGTTCTCATGAATGGTGTAGTCGTACAGCCAACTACAATTGTGTATAACGGTGCTTCTTTACAATTAGTGAATAAAGATGGTAGCCCTTGGATTTTCCAAGACGTTTTTAAATTCTCAAACTGGCAAATGCCTCCTGATTTTAGAGGACAATTCATTATTCTTAGAAACGGAAATCCAAGTTCTTTTGACACGGAAATTTTTGGTGGCGATATTTTAGAAATTCAATTAATTGAACAACCAGCTATGGGATAACGGCTGGAAGAATGCTAAATTTTAATCTAAATTAAAAAAGCAAATTGAGAAAACTCATCGTTTTCTCAATTTGCTTTTTTCCGCTTAGATAGATGAAGGTCTAGCAACTTCTGAAATATCCATCCCATCATAAACATCATTTAAATTTTCCTCATAAGAAACCGTACCATCATCAATCACTTGTGGCGATTTTACTTTTTTTGCTTTAACTTTATCTACTAATTGAGATGACTGCTCTTTAATTTGACTTGAAAGTTGAACAGTTTTTTCTTTAGCTGTTGATGAAAGAACAAGCCCTTTTTGTTCACACAGCGAAAATGTTAGTTGTTGATGAAACTGATGTGATGTTAGATATGGGCTTTATATTCGAAGTGGACCAAATTGCGGGACGAATGCCGGAAGACCTACAAATGCTCGTTTTTTCCGCAACGATTCCGGAAAATCTACAACCGTTTTTAAAAAAAACATACATTTTCCCCCTTTATCTACTTTTTACGGCGTTTATATTTCGTCGTACTCGTATTATCCACTACCTCCACCACTTCTTGTTGGGCTTTTCGCTGTTTCCATTTTTCTGCTATATCCATTGCCACATTGCTCCATTGAACTACTTGAGCAATTTTTTCTTCATTTTTACTTACTTCTCTCGAAATGGATTCAGTAATTTGATTAATCGAGTTATTTAAATTGTTTACTGATACGCCTATATTTTTAACTGCATCTACTACAGAATTCAGCTTTTCTGATTTTTCTGTAATATCAGCAGCTAACGTATTAGTTTTTTCTAATAGAGAAGTCGTTTCACGGGTAATGCCTTCCATTTGTTTTTCAATACCTGCAATGGTACCTGCAATACTTTTTAATATTCCTTTTAATGAGAATAATGTCGCACCAATGCTTATGCAAAGAACTAAGAAAGCGATTGCTGCTACAAGTGCTGAAATATATAGTATCACTTCCATGTTGAAGACCTCCTAGAATGATGAGTTGTTTATATAATTCGACAAAATTTTTATTATTCCTTCTTCTGCTAAAAAAAGGAGCATTGAATTAGCTCCTTTTTTGATATATGAAAAATTTTCGTATCATCTTGAAAGGAACTATGCACCCATTTGCAGTATTGATTCAAATGCCTTTTGGAACTTATTAACATCACCTGCTCCCATAAATAGGAAAACTGCATTTTGATGTTTATTTAATTTATCAATTGTTTCAGCGTGAAGTATTTCACTACCATCAATAATGGCAGCTAAATCTTCAATCGTTAGTCTGCCATTTTGTTCACGAGCTGAACTGAATATTTCACAAAGATAAACCGAATCCGCATTTTTTAAACTATCAGCAAATTGTTGTAAAAAAGCTTCTGTTCGGCTGAATGTGTGTGGTTGGAAAATTGCCACAATTTCTCGATCAGGATATTTTTGTCTTGCTGATTGAATCGTTGCATTAATTTCTGTCGGATGGTGTGCATAATCATCAACAAGAACATTATTGCCAATTATCGTCTCAGTAAAACGTCTTTTTACTCCTTTGAATGTTTTTATTCTTTCTTTTATTACGTTTGCAGGGATTCCTTCATAATGACATAACGCAATGACTGCCAATGAATTTAAAATTGCATGGTCTCCATACAATGGAATGAAAAATCGATCATAATATTCATTGCGAATATATACTTCAAAACTCGTACCTTCTGTTGATTTTTCAATATTTTTTGCTATGACATCATTCCGTTCTCCCAATCCATAATAAATCACCGGTACGTTAGCACGAATTTTTTGTAAATAATGATCATCACCACAAGCGATAATGGCTTTTTTAACTTGTAACGCTAATTCTTGGAATGCCGAAAATACATCATCGATTCCAGAGAAATAATCTGGATGATCAAAATCGATATTGGTCATCACTGCATAGTCCGGATGGTAAGCTAGAAAATGTCGTCGATACTCACAAGCTTCCATAACAAAATAAGATGCATCTTTTTTACCTGATCCAGTACCGTCACCAATTAAATAAGATGTTGGCTTAAATCCACCTATCACATGGCTTGTTAGGCCGGTGGTCGATGTTTTTCCATGGGCACCTGTAATCGCTATTGATGTAAATTTCTTTATATACTCACCCAGAAATTTATGATAACGAATAACTTCAACGCCTAATTCATTTGCTCGTACGATTTCAGGATGACTATCAGAAAAAGCATTCCCTGCAATGACAGTCATTCCGGGTTGAATATTATC
>SMEK01000255.1_pt1 | contig 22136 bp, 15 predicted proteins | sample 2456371 | NCBI WGS metagenome assembly SMEK01 (sample SAMN10132590, study PRJNA489261) | soil metagenome | isolation source: day1 antibiotic-loamy sand soil ammended with composted manure from dairy... | place: USA | collected 2015-04-01
GAAAATTGTCGTGCCCATTGTTGCACTGGTTATGGGGTTGCAGCATGTACAGAGTACTATTCAGGTCAGAACCAATCCTGAGGTGGATGGCCTGAATGTTATCAACTATAATGTTCGCATCTTTAATGTATACAAGCACCTCCAAAAAATAAATCCTCAGGCCACTACTGAGATGATTGGGTGGCTGTCGCAAAACAATGCAGACATCTTGTGTTTACAGGAGTATTACAACGATCCTGGTTCCCAGTTATTTAATGCCGAGAAAAAGATCAAGGCTGGGGGATTCCCCTATAGCCACGTTGCCGTTAATCAGAAAAATAGGATAGAAGCAGAGTTTGGGATAGCCATTTTTAGCAAGCATCCTATTATTAACTGCGGTAATGTTTCGTTTGATGTGGGACAAGAGAATAAGGCAATATTTGCAGATATTATATATGATCGAAATGATACTATCAGGGTATATAACGTTCATCTGTATTCTATGAAATTACAAGTAGATGATTTGATAAAGGAAGAAGAGAAACGGAAGAAGTTGCATAAAACAAAAAATACATTTTATCAAATCAGAAAAGGATTCATAGAGCATGCGAAGGAGGCTGATATACTTAAAGAGCATATTTTAAGTTCTCCGTACCCCGTGATTTTAACAGGAGATTTCAACGAGATGCCTTATAGTTATTCATATTTGACGTTTAAAAGTATTTTACAAAACTCCTTTGAAAAGGCAGGCAATGGATTAGGCTTTACTTATCGAGAAAACCCATCCTTTATTAGAATTGACAATCAATTCAGCAGTTTATCCTTTAACGTGCTATCCCATAAAGTACACAAAGAGCTGAATTACTCTGACCATTATCCTGTTTCTGTGTTCTATAGATTGGAAAACAATAAAAAAGAGTAAATTTATAGCTGGTTGGACTCACGGTGGGCAACTGTGGCCGACTTAATCCTTAGGACTGGTAATATTGAAACCACGATCCATCGAATTAGAATAAAACTATTCCTGACAATATCAATTATTATTTAAACCATAAATATCAACTTCCTTAATGACCTTTAGCGAACTTCATCTGAATGAACTGATCCTCGATGGCCTTAGTGCTATGGGATTTAATGATCCCACCCCTATACAGCAACAAGCAATTCCCGTAATCCTAGAAAAGAAAGATTTGATTGCATGCGCCCAAACGGGCACAGGAAAAACAGCGGCCTATATTTTGCCTACTTTGCATCATCTTTTGGATACCCAGAGTAACCATATCGATACTATCATCATTGCTCCAACACGTGAGTTGGCGCTACAAATAGACCAACAAGTGGAAGGCTTTGCTTATTTTGTTCCGGTAAGCTCTATCCCTGTATATGGCGGGGGCGAGGCATCTACATGGAATCAGCAAAAGGAAGCTTTGGAACAGGGTGCCAACATTGTGATCGCTACTCCTGGAAGGCTTATTGCCCACCTGAACTTAGGCTATGTGGATGTGAACCATGTAAAACGACTTATCTTGGATGAAGCTGACCGTATGTTGGACATGGGATTCCATGATGATATCATAAAAATTGTGAACATGTTGCCTAAAGAGAGGCAAACCTTGTTGTTCTCGGCTACAATGCCTCCTAAGATTCGAAGCTTGGCGGCAAAGCTGCTCAAGGATCCAGTGGAGATCAATATTGCTATATCTAAGCCTGCCGCTGGGATTTTGCAAGGAGCATTCTCGGTTTACAACCATCAAAAACTTCCTTTGATCATTGAATTGCTAAAGGGGCATGAAGAGGATCTTCCAAGTATTATTATCTTTTCTTCAACTAAGCAGAACGTAAAGGTATTGGAAAAGGAGTTGCAAAAATTTGGCTTAGCAGCCAATGCCATGCATTCTGACCTTGATCAATCGGAGCGTGAAAAAGTGCTGATGAATTTTAAAAACAAAAAGACACAGTTGCTGATTGCTACTGATATAGTGGCAAGAGGTATCGACATAGACTCTATTAGCCTAGTTATCAATTATGATGTGCCACAAGATGCAGAGGATTATATCCATCGGGTGGGTAGAACGGCAAGGGCTGCTTCTACAGGTATTGCGATTACCCTAATAAATGAGGAAGATCAGTATAAATTTCACAAAATTGAAACGTTGATAGGAGCACCGATTAAAAAGGCTTCCCTTCCAGCACATTTTGAGAAGGGGCCTGAGTACGACCCAATTAAAAACAGAGGCTTGGACAAAAGAGGCCGAGGAAGAGGAAGAAGACCCAAGCGATAATATCATGCATGAGAACCTTCATACTAAGACAATTTGGACAATAGGACATTCTAACAGGGACATTGTTGAGTTTATGCTTTTGTTGAAGGAAAATGCCATTAAATCCCTGGTAGATGTGAGAAGGTTCCCCGGTTCCAGGAAATGGCCTTCTTATAATCAAGAAAATCTGGTAGGGATATTAAAGGAAGGTGACATTGATTATATGCATATGATAGAACTTGGTGGGCGGAGAAAGCCGGTTGCTGAATCCAAAAATGTAGCTTGGAGGAATGAATCATTCAGAGCTTATGCGGATTATACTGAAACAAGCACCTTTCAAAAAGCGCTACAACAACTTACAAATCTAGCCAAGGATACCAATGTTGTCATAATGTGTTCCGAAGCTGTTTGGTGGAGATGCCACCGCTCCATTATTTCAGATTTTTTAAAAGCAGCAGGGTGGAAGGTATTGCATATCCTTGCTGCAAAAAAAGTACAAGAACATCCCTATACTTCAGCGGCCATGGTTGTAGATGGTGAGATCAGCTATAAAGGCCTCTTGGGTTAAATGTCGTTAGCGCTTTATGAGTCTTCCTGATTTTTTTATTGTCAATCGATCGCCTTGCTTGATTAAGACTTTGTAGAAATAGGTTCCTCTGCTTAACCTTCCATCAACGCCATCTATTAGTTTTACTTCATGGAAGCCACCATTTATGACGATGGTTTTATTGCCTACTTCTACGCCAAGACTATTGAACAACTGAATCTGTACATGATAAGGCTGGTCACTTTCCAATAGTACTATTGGAAAGAACAGATTGTCGGTAAAAGGGTTAGGGTAGGCCTCGCCTACTTGATTCGATAGCGGCTTTAGATTTGCATCGATAAATTGGGCGTCTCCATAATACACTTGAAGAGGTGATTGTACACCTCGAACGATATATTGGTCATTAGTCATCATGTCCAAAATGTGTTGTTGAACAGGATCAAATAAGACCAAATGTTTGCCCATAGGTATATTGACAGGCTTTTCCCATGAAATAACAATAGGCGATTGCGCAGAGCTTCCCACCACTTTCATGTCCCAGATGAATTCTTCTTGGATCGGAACAATATCCTGAGTGAATACTGGAATAAAGTACTCCGGATGTTCAAATTCAATATCTACGTACTTGGATAGCCTAGGTAAAGCCACTTCGTCGTATTTGTCCTTGTTCAAGTTTGCTTCTGGATGCATGCCCAATCCGCTAAGGGTATAGAGTAGTTCGTCGGATTTTAAAGTGAAGTTGACTTTCCAACCCAGATCAGGATGAGTATGCTCACTTGTGAGTCGCTTATGATTGGCAGCCATTATGCCCATTATGCCCATTTTGCCGCTATTGTTTGATGCTATTTTACTCACTAGGGGCACTTTAATGTCAACAATTTCATCAGCAAGGACATAAGCTCCTTGAAAAGCTCTTAGCGTTAAGGCCTTTTCATATTTCCTATTATATATATGTATAGATTCTGCCACGACTTCTGGATTTCCATTTTCATCCAAAACATCGCCCCAGTTTATATCAAAAGGATAGGGGTTGCCTATGAAGTTCCAACCTTTTTTAAGGGACCAAACAAAGGGTTCTTCTTGGGTCACTTGCAAAACATTGCCAGCACCAAGACGAATTTCTGATTGGTCTTTAACGATAAGCCAATAGCCTTTCCCGGGTTCAATATTGTCGGAAGACCTCATTTCCACCACCGCATCGTTTTCGTCTAATCTATAAAGCCGCCACTGAGTTGGATCTGCTGGGCCGAGGTCGTCTTCAAAAACACTGGCAACAGTAGGGTTTTCCAGTACCAATGGAATGCTGATCATTTGATAAGCTGAGATGTCGGTGCCAAATTTTAGATTGGTTAAAGTAGAGCCGTTGCCTTCATATTCCAGGTAGGTCCGTGCGATAGGGCTTACATACTTGTTGCCTGACTCATCTTCCGCCAAGAAGTAGTATTCTATACCGATTTCGTCAAGATCTTCCGTCTGTTTTATAAAGACTTGGTACTCATTGTCACCGGTAGAAGTAGCCTCTTTTTCCTTCCAGGCGTTTTCTCTAATAGGTTTATGCATCAACGTCATGCTGATGATGTCTTTAGGCTCTGCTACTTTTATGGATATCTCTTGCTGTTCGGTACCACTGGGGTAAAATTCAGGGAAATTACTGGAAATCAGCACGATCACGGGTCTTCCATCAACGGACGTAATAATGGGAGTGCTTTCTGTATAGTTCGATTCCCCGTCTTGGTTCTTGGCCTTTACCCTATACCAATATTTTGTATCTGGAGCTAATCCAGAATTCAGATAGGAAATAGTATTACTTGTGATGGCATTATCAATGGGAACAAATGAACCTCGTTCTCCATTCCTTTCTTCCGCTCTTTCTAAAATAAAAACTTCTTCATTATTAGAATTGTCCGTCCAAAAGAGCTCAATTGAAGTCTGAGAAAGTACTCTGCCATATAGATCAGATGGGGCGTTTGGTGCTACTCCTGTGGTAAGGGTAGTGGCGCTTGTTTCATTACTATAAGCGGAGTTGCCATCCTCATTGGCTGCTCTTACCCTATAGAAATAAGTTTGATTGGCTGTCAGGCCGGTACTTTCAAAAGTGGTGTCATTGGCGTTTACATCCGCAATAATCTCATAATGGGTATTGTTGCCTATAGAGCGCTCGATTACAAAATTGGTTTCATTGTCCGACCGATCATTCCATTTCAAATTGATTTGTGTTGTAGATACGGCCAGGGCAGTCAATCCATCGGGTGCATTTGGTGGTAGGGCTACTCCTGATGTTGTGGCAGAAGCCACATTGCTATAGCCAGACTTCCCGTCTTTATTACTAGCCAATACTCTATAGTAATAGGTGGTACTTGGAGACAATCCCGTGCTTTCGTATGTAGTTTGATTAGCTGGAACACTTGCCAGGAGTGTGAAAGGCCCACCTTCAGCGTTAGATCTGTAAACCTCAAAATTGGTTTCACTTGTGGCATTGTCCTGCCAAGTTAGATTGATCTGTGTAGTAGATACTCCAGTAGCTGCCAAATTGGTGGGAGCGGTTGGTGCTACAGGAACTTGCAATGTTGTACTGGAGGCTGTGTTGCTGAAGCCTGAAGTACCGTCATTATTTATGGCTCTTACCTTATAGTAGTAACGAGTGTTGGCGTTGAGTCCTGTATTTTCAAAACTGGTTACATTTGCCCCAACTGCTCCCACAAAGCTAAATGGCCCATCGCTTGAACTTGCTCTTTCAATCACAAATCCCGTTTCATTGTTGGAGTTGTCCTGCCATGTCAAATTGATTTGTGATGTAGATACGCCGGTAGCTGCCAGTTTAGAAGGGGCGCTTGGAGGCTGTGGCGCCGAGTATGTCATGGCATTGGCAGTATTGGTAAATGCCGAAGCCCCATCCCCGCTTATGGCCTGCACTCTATAATAATAAGTGGTATTAGGACTAAGTCCGAAATTTTGATAGGTGGTGACATTTGCTCCTACAGCGGCAATAAATTCAAATGGTCCGGTAGAAGAAGTGCTCCTTTCAATCTTGAAATTTGTTTCGCTATTGGAGTTGTCTGTCCAGCTCAAGTTGATCTGAACAGTAGAAACGGCTACTGCTGACAGGTTGGAGGGTGCCGTAGGGGGCTGGGTCGCTTCATAGGTCTTGGCACTGATGGTGCCGCTGGCCGCTTCGCCATCGTTGTTCTTAGCAATCACCCTGTAATAATAAGTGGTGTTGGCTTTGAGTCCAATGTTTTCAAAAAATTCGGTATTGGCCGGCAATGGGCTCAACCGGGAGAATTCCCCCGTTTCTTCTGTTGCCCTTTCTATAATATAGCTGGTCTCATTATTGGCATTATCTTTCCAACTTAAGTTGATTTGGAAAGTTGAAACCGCAGTGGCTTTAAATTCGGTAGGAGTGGCAGGAGGCCCCAATTCAAGTTTGGTATTTCCAGATGCAATGCTGCTATAGCCAGATTCCCCATCCTTATTGAAGGCTTTAATTCTATAGAAATAGGTAGTGTTTGGCTTTAAATCCTCGTCTATATAGGTAAGGGGTGTAATACCCAAAGAGGCAACTTCTTGAAAAGAGTTTAGATCAACTGGGGTTTGGGTACGTTCTATTATAAAACCTGTCGCATTAGTTGCATTGTTGATCCATGTCAGTGTGATGGTATTCGTAGTGCTTTCTTTAACCGTCAATTCTGTAGGAGGCAGAGATGGCGGATTTTTCTCAGTGGTTGCCGTAACAATCTCGCTATAAGCAGAGCTTCCAACCTCGTTAGTCGCCTTTACTCGATAATAGTAAGTGGTATTGGACACAAGGCTTGTATGTGTATATGTATTGGTATTGGGCGGAAGTGTAGTGGTTATGGCTGTGAAAGAACCTTCTGTTCCAGTGGAAGACCATTCTACAGTATAGGCGTTTTCGTTATCGGCTTCGTCTTTCCACTCCAATCTAATACTAGAAATCGAAATGTCTGCTGCAGCAAGTGCAGTAGGAGAGGCGGGCACTATATTTAAGGTAGTAGCAGAAGTGGTTATATAAGCTGATGCTCCTATTTCGTTTTGAGCTTTTAGCCTATAATAATAAGTGGTATTGTGTTTTAATTCGAAATTGATAAAGGCGGTAGTATTAGGTTCTAATGTAGCAATTTCCTCATAGCTCTCTTCTGCTCCAGTAGAAGACCTTTCCACAATGTATGCGGTTTCATTGTCTGCATTGTCTGTCCACATCAAAGTGATTGAATTAGACGTAAAACTGGTTGCCAGATCCGAAGGAGCGACAGGAGCAACATTCATTGTGGTAGCAGAAGCAGTGACATATTCAGAGCTTCCTATAGCATTGTGTGCGCTTATCCGATAAGTAAATACAGTATTGTATTGGAGTGAACCATCTTCATAGGTTGTAGTGTTGGCAGGAAGTTGGGCGATTTCTGTATAGGTTTCGCCATCGGAAGAAAGGCGCTCAACCTTATAGCCTTCTTCGTTGTCTGCATTGTCGACCCACGTAAGCGTGATAGCTGAAGAAGAAAGTGCAGTAGCTACAAAAGAGGAGGGGGCAACGGGTGCTTCATCTTCAGTAGTGGCGGCAGTTTCTGCAGCGAATTCAGTTGCATTCTCTTCTTTTATCCTATAGGCATAAGATTGGTTGGCTTCTAAACCTTCATCTACATAGCGGATAGAGGTTTGAAGCCATCCCACATTTGCTTCCAATAAAGTAATTTCACTACCATTTGTAGTTCTTTCTATAATATAATCTTGACTATCAATTATGGATCTGTTCCAGCTCAGCTCAATGCTAGAAGAAGACAAAGGAGTCGCTTGAAAATTGGAAATAGCTTCAATTGCCTCTTCAGATTGAGGCGAGGCTGGTGTTGCCACTCGTACTTCCTTATAATGCGCCTCTGCAGTGGGAATAAAAAATATGCCTATAAAAAAATAAAGGATCGTACTTTTCATGATTTTAACTCACATAATGTTTTCACTATTCTGTCGGTGGTGGTCCTGGAGGGTCCGGAAGCCATCCATCTTGAGAAGAACCACCATCATCCAATATAAAGAAATAATAGCCTGCTCCAGCAGCAACTCCCGCCAGTATGCCTACTTTTAAACCTAATGGAACTCTTCTCTTTATCTTAAAAGTTGGGCTGTCCTTGCGGTTGTCATTGTTTTTAAGATTGATGATCCGGATTTTATAATTCTTTCCCAGAGCCATGTCTGACGGAACTGTCCAACGATACTTGTTGCCTAGGATTACTGGGTTAATGACAAACAATAGACTATTTCCTCTGTATAGTTCCAGCCTAACAGGTGTGTCTTTTTGGCTGCTCTTCCATTCCAGTGTATAGGTCTTACCTCTTCTGAAGCTCTTATTATTATTTGGCATTACGAATGTGAAGTTGGATATACCATCACCTTGTTCTACCCTGACAGGAGAAAATAAACTGAGGTTTTCCCTATGGTTGGTTATACTGTATATGACTGGAGCGCTTATGTGGAATAGTTCATTTATCGAGAACTTTATATATATATCGACAGGGGTGAATGTGTCAATATGACGATCAATATGGACGCCATTAATGTTGGAAGCAATTTCTGCTTTTACAAAAAAGCTGCTCTCATTTAGATAGTACGGACCGCTGATCTTGATATCACTAAAATTGAAATAAATGCCCTTGTGAAATTTAGCAATGATGTTATTGAGGTATCTATTGACTGTGATGTCTTTGGATTCAGAATTGTCTGGGTCAAGGTCGTTAAAGATGAGGACATCTTCACTTAAGAAAATATTTTTAACTATATCGGCCACGAAATAACTTTTTTCTTGTGTGGTGGCCAGCGAGTCCCCAAGATTGTTGAGGCTTGTCTCATAGTATGTTATCAGATCTTTTGCTTGCTGCGTGCTGGTTTCAACTTGGGAAGAAGTAAGCGAAAAGTCCTGTGACTGAGCCACCACTCCTAGGCATGTGCAGAAAAAAAGGAGATAGAATTTTAACATATCTAGTTATGGTATTATAGACAGCTTTTCAATTTTATATTGGAGCAACTCTGACCTTTTAGCTTCATACAAATCCGAAATCAACCAACCAGAGTTCTTAGCACTTCTGTTAAAAAAATCAACTGTAAACACCCATCCAGGAATCTGCAAAAAATGATACCGAGGGGTAGTTGTATTGAGCATCTTTATTTCTTCATGCTTCAGCATGTGATTCAGGACTTCCAATTGGTTTTGTCCATGTCGCTCACTCACATAGTTGCTGAGATCCTTTCGTACATTGAAGATCTCCAACAAATGAACAAAATCTACTTCATGGTTGGTTGGCGGAATAATATCGTTGCTTGGTTTAGATGTTTCAACTTGTAAAAAATCTGCGTTTGCTCCGACTATGACCCACTTTATGCCATTTTCTCTATCTCCCTCCAAAGCCATGGTCAGAGTAAGATCTTCGCGTTTGTTTTTATACAATATCTGACAGTCAATTGTTGCATAATATTCTTTATCATAAAAACTGAGGTTGCCGATGCCACTACCAGTAACTTCTCTTATAAATTTCAACGCTTTTTTTCTAAACGCTTCCTTTTCTAATAAATCAATATCGAAGAGAGAAGCTATCGTATTGGCCCTGTCTTCTTCAGAAACTTTCTTGGAGTCGATCCTTACCCCTATAGGGTTCTCATTGCTATTGAACCTGGCTATAAACTGGTCCAGCTGCTTTACCTGTACCGCTAGATGTTCTGGCAAGCCTTTGAATATATCCTGTTCATGGTTAATTTGAGAGAAGGCCCATGAGGGGAAAGCCATAAAAGCAAGGAAGGCCAGCTTAGTAATTATAAGTGATTTCATTTACTCGGAACAACATTAAATAGTTTCTACAACACTGATTTGTCGCAATAGCACATCCCATTCCCTATATTCTTGATCGCCAATTCTTTTGGTATATTGCCCTACTGAAATCTCTATATTCTTACGGGTAACATCTTCATAAAGAAGCTCTCCCTCAGCAGAGTATCCACGAAACTTCTGGAAGACGGTAGCCACAGCATAGTATTTGCCATCACTACCGTATCTATAGTCACTTACATAAGTAATGTCATACCACTCCACTTCTACTTTGCTATAAGGCAATACCCTCAGTCTGTTTAGATATTCTCCTATCCTATAGGAGCGAATATTGGACTTGGTAGTGGAAGAAACTTGAATTATCTGATCCTTATCAACAAAAAGCTTTACAGCAAGATCGACAGCTTTTTGGCGCACAGGCATTTCCACCGATTTGTTGGCAATTATGCTGATATAATTGCTCAGTGCCGCTATCTTTTTGGCTGCTTCGGCTTTAAAAGCCTCTAGCTGCTCTTCGGATAGTTTTTCAGGTACTTGTTGGTCTTGAGCATAAGTGGAGAATGTCAAACAACATATTAATCCAATATGCAAAAGTAACTTTGGTGCCATGTATCTATTCTTAGTTAATAAGGGGATGACCATCATCAGAAATTTTACAAAAGTTCTTTTACAGACAATCGGGTGATTTTCCCTGCTTGATTCCTTTCCGCATTTACCACTTCTATGCTATATCCCTGTAGCATAAGTATGAAAAGATAGTCCTCGATGGTTTCTCTTCTTATCTGAATATTGTTCCTACTAAGAACAATAACATTAGAATTGTTCCCTTCGAAAAATTGTAGCGCCCGTGCTATGGCATCTTCCTTCTTCTCAAAAGATGTCCTTTCATTTGCTAGCAATTTGAAACAGTCTTCTAATGAAAACGAAGCCATTTCCTCGCTCACCTCTCGATTTAACTCATAAGGACTTTCTTCTTTGTCGCTTTCAGTCATATTCTCTTCTGAAGCACCATATAGATTCTCCCTTAGCAAAGATTTCGACTCTGCGTCTGGTACTTGGTTAACATTATTGGAGGCTAATTCACTTTTCCCTGAGCCAGCGCTATTGTTATTGAAAAATAGAAATACAATAGCTGCTGAAAGTAATACGATAGCTGCAATGATCACTACCATCGGTATGTTAATGCCTCTTCGAGCGGAACGGTCGCCGAATTTCTTATTGGTAGTCAGCTTTTTTTGAGTTTTTGGTTTAGGAGCTTTTGGATCACTCAATAGAAGCTTTAGTACATCGCCAAACCCTTCTTCTCTTTGCCGCTTTTCAAAATCTTCGATCTGTTCTCTATTGGCTTCCAACTCTCTATCGTAGGCTTTGCGTTTTATGGGATCCGATAGTACGTTATAGGCTTCTTGTACTTCCTTGTAGTAGCGAACAGTAAATGATCCCTCTGGATAATGCTCTTGAGGATGGTATTCATCAGAAAGCTGTTTGTGAGCTTTCTCGATTTCCTCATCTGAAGCATCGGGAGCAATGTGTAGAATCTTATAGTAATCCTTCATAAACTGTTAAAATTTTATGCAATAAGCATTGAAACATACATAGGGAAAGAATCCCACGTGATATCGCAATGCCGAACCTAAGCTGATTGAGGTCAAGGATAAAATCCTGTAAAGATAAGGTAAATAGACAAACTTCTAGAATATTTTATAAATATAATTATAAAAATTACAAATTAAATAATATACCATAAAAAAATAGCCCTAATCGATCGGTTGACTTTCGTGATATTATTTTTTATTCCCTTATCGAATTAGTATTAAACGTTATTTTGTTCCCAAAGCTTACAAAAGTAGGTAACAATGAGAAATGCACCCCATAGAAACGGTTAAAACTTTGCGAAGTTGTTAGAATCTTTTGTCAGCGATTTTTATTTAAGGCAGGAGCAGCATCTCAGCAAATTTTTTTAAAAAAATTTACTGGGATAATAATGGTGAAAAAAAATTTTATATGAAATTTACGCCCCGTAAGAAATCATATCCATTACAGCACTCATTTGAGCATATATAGAAAAGTGAAGGCAGTTGAAAAAGTGTTCAATGCCTTAGATAATGAAATTAGTTTATTCCAGGCTAAAAGTGAATTGAAGTGTGTCGCTTCTTGTGGCAAGTGCTGCACGAAGCCAGACATCGAAGCTTCAGTTTTAGAGTTTCTGCCATTTGCTTATCATGCATATAAGGAGGGCAGAGCAGAAGAGATTTTGCGTATGGTTGAAACTACGGACAGTTCCATATGCATTTTGCTGCAGCATTTTATAGGAAAAAGCGATGCTGGTTTTTGTGGAGAATACAGAAATAGAGGACTTATTTGCAGACTTTTTGGCTTTAGTGCCAGGACAGACAAAAATGGGGCAAGGAATCTGGTAACTTGTTCTCCTATTAAATCAGCTCAACCTATTCAATATGAAAAAGTCAGCACCAGTATATCATCTGGAGTAGTACAGGTGCCTATTATGAGCCATTATTTCATGATGCTATATGCGATTGATTACCAGATGGCCTCAAAGTTTTATCCAATCAATGAGGCCATCCGGCTGGCAATAGAAACTGTGCTGAGTTATTACAGCTATAGAACTCGAAGTGCTGGTTAATAACAAAGGCCAACAAGTAGTCTTTGCTTATGCAACGGCTACTTGTTGCCATGTGCGTACCTCTTCTACTGGTCCGAAGTGCTGAGTTCTTATTACTTTGTTCCTCTTCTTTAAATAAATCTCTGAAGGCATTACTTTATACATATTGGTTGTTTCTATCATTTTTTGATAGAAATTCTCTGCTTCTTTAGATGCCCCTTTATCAAAATTGTACTCTGTTTCTTTTTTGGAAACAGGCTGTCCGGGAACAACTCCGTACATCACAAAAACTACCGAGTAAGAAGGTAGGAATGGGACAACTATCTGCTTATGTAGTTGCTTTTTCGCTTGCGATATTTTCCCTGCTATTGCAGGAACTATGTTGAATACTTTCTTCATAAATCAATTCTTATAGATATTCAGTCGACAAATCTATTCTTAATTTATTGGTTTTCATTTTTAAAATCGCATGCAAAATCATTATGACATTTAATATTTTAAATTGTATTTTGCTGATATAAATTATTGGGCTTATATGATAGAATTATTTCATAATGAATGATTTGAGTCTTTTTAATAACTTTTTTTTGTGGGGTGTACGACTACACAATTTTGAAATTAGCTTGCTATATGACATCTGTAAGGTGGTTTTCTAGAAGAAAAAACAACTCTTAAAGGGGTAAATAAACACCGATTTTGAGAATTGAATGATAGACCCGCAACTAACAATTTATCGCTAGTGGGGTTATATAGGGGTCACCAGGGCCATTTTTTATGATTAACCCATTTTTTGACCTTATTATTGGTAAAAGCCCTATTGTGGGTGCGGCACTCCATAATGGCCACGATATGCGAGCGGATATGCATGCTTACTTCAATTTAAGGGATGCTGATAGACTTAGAGAGGAAGATCCTTATACGGGTGCGTGGGCTAATATTATGGATAACAAGATCATTGTGCACAAGTCGCGTTTTGAGGTCGACTTAAACCGAGCACGAGAAAAAGCCATTTACCAAAGGCCTGAAGATGCTTGGGGAATGGAATTGTGGAAGACGGAGCTTCCTCAGAGCGTCGTCAATAAGAGTTTGCAGTTTTACGATCATTTCTATGCATCGGTAAGTAAAATATTGCAAAAAATCCATGATAGGTATGGCTTTTTGATCGTCTTAGATATTCATAGCTATAATCATAAAAGGAACGGTCCTGAATCAATGGGAGAGGATCCTGAACAAAACCCTGATATCAATATCGGTACGAGCAACATGCACCGAGAAAGATGGGCGCCGGTAGTGGAAGGGTTTATGCATGACCTCAAGCACCACACGATGTTGGGGAAACAGTTGGATGTAAGAGAAAACATAAAGTTTAAAGGAGGGCATTTCTCTCAGTGGGTGCATCAAAAATTTCCTGGGAGCAGTTGCTCCATTTCGGTTGAATACAAAAAGATATTTATGGATGAATGGACTGGTGAACTAGATTTCAATGTGCACCAAGCATTAAAAAGTATGTTGTTTAGTGCCATTCCTGGTTTAATTAAGAATAGTAAAAAGATTTTGCAGCATGCCTGAGACTGTTTCAAGTGATTTGAAAGAGGAAATTAGAGATAAGTTAATAAAGGGGGAGCTTCTTTGGCATGTATGGGCAGACGGAGGTAGGCTGCATGTTGAAAGACCTCTACCTTTCTTGGTTGTTTATCGGTATCCTAAAGAAGGGCCCGACGAGGTCATTGAAAGAATTGCCTCAAATGAAGCAGCTCATCTTGTTGTGCCCGAAAACAGTGCAGAAGCACATGGCGTTGTTGCCCTATTGGCAGATTTCCTTTCAAAAAAGTTTGGTGCTTTTATGCTTCTAGAAGTTTGGTGTGATGATGACATAGAGGAAAAAAGCGAGCCGCAATTCGATATCTACGGTCCTATGGAAAAGCTTCCGGCTGCCGTAGAAGGATTAGAAAAAGGGCTGAAAAAAATGCCCTTGTACGCTAGAAAGTCTAGAGTCAACCTGCATACTTCAAAAAAGAGAAGCAAGAGGGGGATAAGACTTTTGCTTACCGAAGAAGAGTGGAAAAAAATGGAATGCCTTTATTTGGGCTTGTCGGTCAATAAATTCTACCATAATCCTGATACTGGTGAGAACTACCCGCTTTTGGTTAGAAGTTTCTTGAGCAATATGTCGGATGTCCTCAAAAAGACATTTTTTCATTTCGTAAAAATACAAACTACTCATAAGGTAGGTAACTACCATGTGTTTGGAAGAATGTATTTGAACGATGCTGTTTGGGAGGTCGATAAAAAGCTTATTGTTATCAGCGACCAAATAGATTTTTTGAAATTGGTTACACCCCTCAACAGCGATGACGAATGGCGAAAGTTTAGGGATAGCAATTATAAAGAAACACCTCATTTCACTTATAGGCTACTTCCTGTAGACCCTGATAAGCTTAAGAGGCAGCTTTATAACATTCCCATTGAAAAAGTGGAAGACCCGACGATGAATTTCCTTTTTCGGGAAAAGCGCTTTGAGATAGCAAAAATGCTCACAATGTTGAGCGACAGGGAGTCGAAAGATTTTTTGTATAACAGTATGCAGCTTTTCGGCGAGGTAGAGCAATCGCTTCTAAAAGTAGCAGAAGGTATTTTGTCCACTGTATCGCCCAGAGAAAACAAGGAGAGAAACTGGGTGACCGCAGCAAATTTTGCACAGGCTGCAAAAGCAGAATTGGCTTATTATAAAAAGCAATGGCCCGATCTAGAAGCAAATGTCGAGATCAATGACAGTATAGTGGGCTTGATGGTGTCGAAAGGGAGATTGTACATTGGTAAAAATGCCACCATTGCAGAAGATAGGGTGGAAGCCCTGATCCAACATGAAGTGGGCACCCATATTTTGACTTATTACAATGGTAAAGCGCAACCATTGAAGCTGCTCTATTCGGGAGTGTATGGATATGAGGAATTGCAGGAGGGCTTGGCAGTACTGAGCGAATATATGGTAGGAGGGCTGAATGCCGTAAGGCTTAGAAAGCTCGCAGCAAGAGTGGTAGCTGTAAGAGCCATGATAAAAGGTAAAAGCTTTATAGACACGTTCAAGGTTTTAGTGGAGCAATATGCATTTTCACCCTATACTGCTTTTAATATCACAATGCGGGTGTTTAGAGGAGGGGGCCTGACAAAGGACGCAGTTTATTTGAGAGGGCTGGTAAAGCTGCTAGACTACCTGAAAGCAGGCAAACCGTTGGAACCATTATACATTGGCAAGATAACCGAAGAGTACCTTTCCATCATGCAAGAGTTGCAGTATAGGAATATATTAAAGCCTGCGCCTTTAATGCCAAGGTATTTAGAAGGAAAAGCAGCACAAGAAAAAATCAAAAGACTCAAGAAAGGAGTTACTGTATTTAACCTAATAGAATAATCTTTCAATTATATTATATGAAAATCGCCTTTGTTGTCAATGACATAGCCACCGAAAGGGCAGGCTTCTCCACGGTACATTTAGCCTTTACCGCACACAGAATGGGACACGACGTGTACATGATGGGAATTGGAGATTTGGCTTACTATCCCAACGGCCACATGGGAGGGAGGGCCAGAAAAGCAAAGAACAAGAAGTATAAGTCGGCTGAAGTGTTTTTGAATGAACTAGTAGCTAGCAATCCCGAGCATGTTACGGCCCAAGAGCTGGACATTATCTTTCTGCGCAATGACCCTTCCGACGATATCATGGATAGACCGTGGGCGCAAAATGCTGGTATTATATTCGGTCAAATTGCTGTAAAGAGTGGAGCCCTCGTGCTCAATGATCCGAACGGACTGTCTGAAGCCATCAATAAAATGTATTTTCAGCATTTTCCAGAGGCTGTTAGACCTAATACGCTCATCACTAGGGATATAAAAGAGATTATCGCTTTTTATGAAGAGCACGGCCAGAAGATTATCTTAAAACCTCTGCAAGGTTCTGGCGGAAAGAATGTTTTTCTTGCCCAGGAACACGACCTTTCTAACATTAACCAGATGGTGGAGGCCATATGTAGAGATGGTTTTGTGATCGCCCAAGAATATTTGCCGCAAGCTACTGATGGCGATATTAGGCTTTTCGTCATGAATGGAGAAGCTTTACAATGTGACGGAAAATATGCAGCATTCAGAAGGGTAAACGAAAGTGGCGACATTAGGAGCAATGTTCATGTAGGTGGGAAAGTAAAACCCGTAAAGGTAGACGACAGCATGCTGGAGCTGGTCGATATAATACGCCCAAAGTTAATTAGAGATGGCATGTTCCTAGTGGGGATTGATATTGTGGGAAACAAACTTATGGAAATCAATGTATTTAGTCCAGGTGGATTAAATGTAGGGGGAGAGCTTTATAAGGTGGATTTCACAGAAAAGGTAATTGCTGCAATAGAAAAAAAGGTGTACTATAAAAAACTGTATGGACCTACTAAGCGGAACAAATCTTTAGCCTCCTTGTAGCTGTGAAATGATGATGTTCAATGGGTATCCTGGGAGGCATTATTTGCAGGAAGCTCTATCGTTACCATTGTCCCCTTTCCTGGCTCGGTCTGGATGTACAAACGTCCTGAAAGTTTCTCTATTAGGTTCTTGGCAATATAAAGGCCAAGTCCACTGCCAGGGTAGTTCTCATTAGCCCTGAAAAACATATCAAATATTCTGTCAAGGTATTTCTTAGAAATGCCAAGTCCATTGTCTCTGATAGCAATGCTGTGTTTTTGAGCAGAATGGCGGAGAGAGACCTCCAGCAATAGTTTGTCTTTTTGTCTATCTCTGAACTTTATTGCATTTTCGACTATCTGGAAAAGAATATGTTCAAGCATTTTGAGGTCAGTTCGCAAAATTACTCCATTGTCTACGTTTAGTTTTAGCTCAAGCCCATTCATGTCAAACCGCTCCCTCAAGTCATGAAGTACTTTGTGTAAAACCTGACCGAAATTCACTTCTTCATATCTAGCTTCAACCTGTTTGAAAGAGATCATGTCCATGAGTGTTTTCAAGATTTGATCCAGCCTCTCGGAGGACTCTTCCATCATTTTTAGATAGGATAGGATCTGTTCGTCACAGGTTTCGTTTTGGGCAAATTTGATTAGGCCGAGCAGTGTGGCGATTGGACTTCGGAGGTCATGAGAAGACTTATATATAAAGGTGTTCAGTTCTCTGTTTTTATAAAGGAGGTCCTCTTTGTCATTTTTGGCTTCGGTTACATCTTGAAGGAAATATACATAATTGATTAGCTTACCTTTTTCATCAAATATTGGGTTGATCAGCAGTTTGTTCCAGAATGTTTCTCCATTTTTTCTATAATTAAGAACTTCTCCCTCAAAAGGGCTTTGGTTTTCGATGCATTCTTCGATCCTTTTTGACATCGCTAGATCTGTATCAGGTCCTTGCAGAATTTCATAGCTATTCCCAATCATTTCTTTTGCGCTATATCCTGTCAACGACTCAAATTTCGGGTTTATGAGTACTACAGGATTGCCTTTTTCTTGAGGGTTTGTAATGGCTAGCCCTACACCTACAGCTTCCAGTGCACTCTTTTGAATAAGCAGTTTTTCTTTGTTTCGGAGTTCTTCTGTCACGTCATTTGCAATCCACAGCAAGCTTTGCTTTTCATGGGCCATGTTCAGCCATATCGATTGGTTGTTTTTTGTGAGCGCCTGTATTTCGGTTCTATGGACTTTTTCTTTTTCGATGTGGGTGATGATTTTCTCATAAGTTGCCGGATTTTGTAGCTTTTCTATCAGCCCGATATGGCGACCAATAGCTTCTTCTGGAGAATAGCCGAAGATCTTGGTGGCTCCCATATTCCAGTATTTGATCACCCCCTCGAGATCTGTTACCATCACTATGTCCCGGATGTTCTTCAAAATATTAGCTTGAAACAAAACCTCTTGTTGTGCGCGATTGCGTTCGGTTACGTCATATGCTAAGATTAGCCTAGCTTTTTTGTCATCTACTATTATATTATGAGCTACGATGTCTACGATGATGATCTCGCCGTTTTTCTTAAGATGGATCCATTCTTTTTTTTGTCTCACCCCTTCAGTCCTGATATCTAGGTTTTGAAGTAAGCGCTCCTGTTCAGATGCTGGGCGGATGTCCTGAATGGTCATATTAAGAAATTCCTCTCTGGAATAACCATAGTGTTCTATTGCAGCCCTGTTTACGAATAAAAAGCGTAAAGTTTCTACATCAAAAGCCCACATAGGAACGGGGTTGTGTTCAAATAGGTATTTGTAGCGCGTCTCAGATTGTTTTAAAGTGTCTAGGTTTTTCTTCCTTTCGATACTGTACTTGATTGACCTTTTTAACAGTGGAGCCTCAAAATTGCCTTTGATGAGGTAGTCTTGGGCTCCATGCTTCACCACCTCCAGTGCAAGCTCCTCGTTCCTAACACTGGTCAGGACAATAATGGGTATGTGGGAAGATATCGCATTTATTTGGGTAAAGGAATTAAGCCCCTCGCTGTCAGGTAAGGTTAAATCAAGAAAAATAAGATCATATGCCTTCCTTTCCAGTGCTACTAAAGCTTCTGAAATAGCGGTGCAATTGTCGACATCGTTGAGGGGGATATCCAATAGCTTGATGAATTCCTTTAGAAGGAAGAAGTCGGTAGGATTGTCTTCAATGACCAATATCTTCAACGGTTGGCTTTCCATAGTCGATAATCGAGTGACCTTTAAAAAATTATAATAATAACGCTAAGGCTATTTTGCCCGCTTTTATGTAAAATGCAACCGCCTAATATATCATTTATTCTTTTGCTTTTTTTCTAGAATGGGTAAAATATATCATTTAGCCTGCTTTAAAAATGTATGCTTAGAATAGAAGTTCGTTTGTTTTTAACCAAAAAGTTCATAGCGCAATTGACGCCATGACCTTCCTATTGTCATGGCGAGCTTTTTAAATCTAAAAGTTCTGGATGTTCATTCATTATTACATTTTACATGTCTGTGTAAACTCCTCGCAAAAAAAGAAGTTTATGAGGTAGATATCATATTATTTAATAACTTTGCGATCCATTCGGGTGAATGGCCTTTATGCTTAAAGGTATTGTTTCATAAATTCCATCCTTAATGCTCAAAGGATGAGCCCTTAGGGTATAAAACGAGCATATTTATTTCATGGGAAATACTCCAGAAGAATTTGATTGGGACAAGGTTGAAACCAAAGGATTTGGTGAAGGCTATTCTGAAAAGGAAAAGGCTGAAATGGCGAGCCTTTATGAGAACACGTTGACCCAGATTGAAGAAAAAGAGGTTGTTACGGGAATTGTTGTTGGCATTACCGACAGAGATGTGATATTGAACATTGGATTTAAGTCTGATGGGCTTGTTTCTGCATCAGAATTCCGTGACCTGCCAGACCTTAAAATTGGCGATGAAGTACAAGTCTTTATCGAAGAGCAGGAAAATGCCAATGGCCAACTTGTGCTTTCTCGTAGAAAAGCCAAGATTGTTAAAGCCTGGGAAAACATTACCAAAGCTTTGGACGAAGATCTTGTCATAGAAGGAGTGGTAAAAAGAAGAACAAAAGGTGGACTTATTGTGGACATTTATGGTGTAGAAGCTTTCTTACCAGGTTCGCAAATAGATGTTAAGCCAATCCGTGACTTCGATGTATTTGTAGGGAAGAAAATGGAAGTTAAAGTAGTGAAGATAAACTACTCTAACGACAACGTAGTGGTATCTCACAAAGTGTTGATCGAGAAAGATCTTGAGAAACAAAAAATTGAGATTCTTAACAACCTTGAAAAAGGCCAAGTACTTGAAGGTGTTATTAAAAACATGACCAACTTCGGTGTGTTCATCGACTTGGGTGGTGTAGACGGATTGCTCCATATCACAGATATTTCTTGGGGTAGAATCAATCACCCAGAAGAGGTGTTGAACCTTGACGAGAAAGTGAATGTTGTGGTGTTGGATTTTGATGACGACAAAAAGAGGATTTCATTGGGTATGAAGCAGTTGACGCCTCATCCGTGGGATTCTTTGTCAGAAGACATCCAAATTGGTTCTAAAATAAAAGGTAAGATAGTGAACGTGGCCGACTATGGCGCTTTCTTAGAAATCATGCCTGGTGTAGAAGGGTTAATCCACGTTTCTGAAATGTCTTGGTCACAGCATTTGCGCAATCCACAAGACTTCATAAAAGTAGGGGATGAGCTAGAAGCTGTTGTGCTTACTTTGGACAGGGAAGAAAGAAAGATGTCTTTGGGCATAAAGCAGCTTACAGAAGATCCTTGGACAAAGCAGGATTTGCTGACAAAATATGCCATAGGCACGAAACATTCTGGTATCGTGAGAAACTTGACCAACTTTGGCTTGTTCATAGAGCTTGAAGAAGGTATCGACGGTTTGGTTCACGTTTCTGACCTTTCATGGACCAAAAAAATCAAGCATCCTTCTGAGTTTGTAAAAGTAGGAGAGGAATTGGAAGTGCAAGTTCTAGAGCTTGATGTAGAAAATAGAAGATTGGCACTTGGCCATAAGCAGCTGGAAGAGAATCCTTGGGATACTTTTGAGTCTGTATTTGAGCCTGGTTCGGTACATAAGTGTACTATTATCAGCAAAAATGACAAAGGAGCTATCCTTGAACTTCCATATGGAATCGAAGGTTTTGCAACAACTAAAAACTTGACCAAAGAAGATGGTTCAGTAGCAGATACCGGCGACACATTGGAATTCAAAGTGTTGGAGTTCTCTAAAGATGACAAGCGTATAGTGCTTTCTCATACTGCTGTATATAGCAAAGTAGAAGAAAAGCCTAAGAGCAAAGCATCAGGAGCTAAGAAAGCTTCTGCTAAAGTGAGCAACGACGCTGACAAATCTACTTTGGGGGATATCGAAGCGCTTTCAGCTTTGAAAGAGCAGATGGTCGAAGACCAAAAGACTGCTTTGAACGAGAAGGAAGCTGCTAAAAAAGAGAAAAAAGCCAAGGCTGATGCTGAAGAAGCAGAAGCAAAGGAAGAAAAACCGAAAGCTAAAGCTAAAAAAGCTGCTGAAACTGAAGAGAAAGATGCAGCGGATGAGACTGAAAAAGCAGAGGGAGATGCATAATATAAGTGTTGGGTAACACTTATGGATGATAGTTGAAAAGGGTGCTCACATGAGCACCCTTTTTTTATGGCTACAAAGATCGGTCGCAACAGTTAAGTTGGATGATAAAAAAACAAGGTGTCCTTTTGCATGTTTTATCATCAGTTTACTTAATTGTTTAACCTATAAATCAGGAGGTAATTATGGCACTCATGAGAAGAGGGGAATTTACAAACCCATACCCATCTTTATGGAACAAGCTGTTTGATGATGAGTTCTTCAACATGAACTTTTCTTCTACGGGCACTACGCTTCCCTCAGTAAACATACGCGAAACCAAAGATGATTTTGTGGTCGAGGTGGCAGCGCCAGGAATGCGCAAGGAAGATTTTAGAATTGAGCTGGATAATAATATCATGTCTATTTCTTCTGAGCGTAGCGAAACAGATGAAGATAAGGACAATGAAGGCAACTATACGAGAAGGGAGTTTAGCTATCAATCTTTTCAGCGCTCATTCACGCTGCCCAGTAGTGTACATGGTGAAAATATCTCTGCCCAATACAAAGATGGCGTGTTAAATATTGTAATCCCTAAAAAGGAAGAAGCAAAGCAGAAGCCCTCAAGGATTATTGAAATCCAGTAATGCTACTGTCTGAGTTAGCGAATGAGTAGAAATAGCGCTTTAAATCTTTAGAGCGCTATTGTTTTATACTGGAGGACAACTTGTTAGGGCAGGAGCCAATTTTCTTTCAATAATTGCTGTAAAAGATGCGGAAATGTTGATAAAAACACATTTTATCTTTATGTTTGCAGTCGAAATTGGTCAAGTGGCCGAGTGGCTAGGCAGAG